>SDBT01001152.1_pt1 | contig 45612 bp, 38 predicted proteins | sample 2277101 | NCBI WGS metagenome assembly SDBT01 (sample SAMN10404973, study PRJNA504765) | marine sediment metagenome | isolation source: marine sediment core GS10_PC15, 103 cmbsf | place: Arctic Ocean: Southern Knipovich Ridge | collected 2010
TCATCTTGTTCTTGTTCAAGCTCATCCTGTTCTAGTTCAAGTTGCAGTTGTTCTAGCTCGTCTAGCTTTAGTAGCTCTTCATCTTGTTCAAGTTCAAGTTGCAGTTGTTCTAGCTCATCTTGTTCAAGTTCAAGTTGCAGTTGTTCTAGCTCAAGTTGCAGTTCTAGTTGTAGTTCATCGTCTTCATCTGCAATAGGTGGTAAACTTGTAAATCAGCAAGGAAGAGTTAAACCATTGGTTGGAGGTATACTGACCTAATGCCAAGTAGTAGTTCGTCATCTAGCTCGTCTTCGAGTTCCAGTTCTTCTAGTTCACTTACTTTTAAAAAAGTAGTGATGAAAGAGAAGAAAGTTAAAGTTTTAATGTCAAGAAAAGGTTAATAATTATGGCAAGAATATTAATGCTAGATACAGCAGAAGTTTCAGATGGTAAAACTTATGATAGAGTTGAAGTTATACAAATAACTATTGATGTTGAAAACAATAAATTGACTTATGGTTTTGCTACCTGTAATGCTTCTGGTGAAAAATACAGTAGTATACAAGCTATACGAGCAAGGAAATCTGGTGGTGGAACATTGGTTGCAGTTTTTAGTACAAGCAATCCCGTACAAATGCAAGATTTAATTTTAGAAGAACTTAAAAGTATTGTTGGACCAGGAACAATACAGGATTCATAATGGGATTTTCAAACGATAATAATTGGTTTGTGAATTCTACTACCGGAAGTGACGGTGGTGGAAATGATGGTTCAAGAGCTTTGCCTTGGAAGTCAATTACTAAGGCTGAATCGCTTGCTATTAATGGAGACATTATTCATGTCCTTGATTATGCAGCTACTCAAACGGATGGAGATATTACTACTGCAAAGATTTTAACAATATCTTGGGAATGTCCTGATGATGGAAAGAATGGATTTGATACTGCTGTAAACACACATTGGATTAAGTGTACAGGTGTTATGACTTTAATAAATGTAATTAATACAGAATTTCATGCTACAAAACAAGATTTTATTTTTGCGTGTAATGGTCCTGGTCTTGGTGTTACAATGATAGGTTGCACTTTCAGCCGAGTTCGGATCGACACACCGGCAGCTTTCTTTAATAGATTTATTATTAAAGATGGTACTAATATAAATACAATGGATTATGGAGCAGCTAATATTGTTTCCATTTTTATAATTACAAACTCTTCAATACAAAATGGAAAAGGTTCTGTGTTTTTTATTGCAGATTTATATTTTGGAGTCTTTAATAGTCAATGTGCATTAGGTAGTCCTGGTTTAGGAATTACGGTTCCTCTTCTTGCAGGATCATTGTTTATGAACAGGGGTAGAATTTCTTCTAATCTTGATTTATTTACCGTGTTTGGTGGTGCAAATAGTGGAGTGATTGATGCAATTACTGTTGAAGGAGATCTTCTTGGTGGTGCTTTCGCTGCTCCAATTCAACCTCATTTTGCAAAATTAGTTGTGAGGAGTTGTACCATTAAAGGAGACGTTGATTCAAAGAGTGCTAGAGTTTTCCATTTAACAGGCGGTACAAATGTTGAAGGTGACTTAATAATGGAAGCACCTTGTACAGTTGATGCTATTACGGTAGAAGGAACTACTACTTATAATCCCGGTACAGGTAAGAGCATGGCTGTGAATGTTTCTTCAAGGGGGACGGTCACAGTTGGAGCAAGTTCAGTGGATACATTCTTAGGTAATCATTTACATAATGGTTTAACAATAGATGGTTCTGCAACGGGAACTAAAACAGATGCACTTGTTAGATTATGGGATGATACTCTTAAAGACATACTTAATAAAGATACTTATGCAGGTCTACCCATTGGGGATCCACCAGACAACCCAACACCAGAAGAAGCTCAAATGTGGGTTTATCAATTATTGCAATTTAAACGAAGTGAAGATGATACAGAACAAATAGTTCATGATAAAGATGGTAATCCAATCGCGAAAGCTGCGGTTGGAAAGGTTGGTGGTAAAATAACTAGGGAAAAATTTACGGCTCCATAATGGCACTTGATGACGGTGAAAAAAGATCTTTAATTGACTTGTGGGGAGTGAGCTCTGGTGGTTCTACTACTGAAGGTGAAAAGAGATCATTGATTAATTTGTGGCAATTTGCGGTTCCAATTGTTGCTGTTTTCAAAGGGATAAAAATAATTATGAAAAAGAAAAGAAAAAAGATTTTAATGATAGATGAGGATGAATAATGCCTAACTTTTTAACTGAATTAAAATCAAATACTTTAATAAGTCTTAAGACAGATTTTGACGCTGATGGTATAGGTACTGATACTGTAATAGATTTTCATCACAGCAATAGTGCTATTGATGTAAATACTCATTTCTTCCAAAGACGTGATGGTAGAACTGGTATACTCACAAGGACTCCTGAAGATTGGTTTCACATTAAGATGCCAACTAGTGGAGCAATTCTTGTTTCAGGTGCAACATCTGTAACTACTGGTTTTAATATTAAAGATGATACAACTTCAAAAGTTTGGCAAATTGATAGAAAATCAGCTACTAGTTATTTAACAATACGTCACACTGATACAGACAATATTATAACCGCTCAAACAACTGGGGAAGTTGGTTTTGGTGTAGCTGTAGCAACTCACAAAGTTCAAGTTGCTATACCATCTTCTGATTCAGGAGCAACAATAGTTCATTTTGGTACGGGTACTTATGGGGTTGAAATATTAAATCCTGCTGGTGGAGGATGGGAACCCTTTATTAGATTTCTTCCACAAGAAGCAAATGATGCTTCAGGTCTTCAAGCAAGAATTGAAGTAGCGGATGATTCTGGAACAATTCCAGTTATGGTTTTTGATTCTGGAAGACTAGCAGCAGCAGTAACTACAAGACCATTATTTGATTTTCGTAATTTTGGTACAAGTCAGATGATAATGGATAAGGATGGTAACATTGGTCTTGGAACTACTTCTATTTTAGCAGGTAGAATGGATATTAGAAAGAGTGGTGAAAGTTTTATATACCATCAAGCTTTTAGTAATAGCTCTTCCAATGCTCCTGGTCTTGTTTTTGTTAAGAGTAGAAGTGATGTAGTTGGAACTTATACTGTAACTCAATCTGGTGATTTGCTTTCTAGAATTTTATTTGAAGGTGTGGATACAGGTGGTAATAGAAGAGATGCTGTAAAGATTGAAATTAATCAACCTGATACAGCAGGTGCTTCTTTTGTTCCTGGTGAAATTATTTACACTACTATTAATAGTTCTGGTGCAAGTAAGAATTTTGCAATGAATAAAGATGGTTGGTTTGGTGCTGGAACAAGTAGTCCAGATAGTGCTATTCATGTTGTTCATGATGCTAGTGGTCAAATAAGATCTGAAGCAGTTACAGCATTTTCTCACGGGTTTACTTTAAAGGATACCACCACCACTAAAGAGTGGAGGATGGATAGACTTTCTACTACTTCTAGTTTAACTTTTCGTCACACTGATTTTGCAACAGGGATTATGGTTTTAACTCCTGCTGGAAAAGTTGGAATTAATCTTGCTGCTCCTGCTTCTGAAGATTTGCAAGTGCTCGCTGCTTCTGGAACTTCTCATACGTTTGGATTGGGGACAGGTGGTAATGGATATTTTGTTGCAACTTTTAATGATGCGAATGGAATTACATCTTTAACTAATAATAACATAGTAAATGGTTCATTCGCTATTTCTGGTAAAGGTAATGAGTTAGTGCGTATTGATGCTGTAAATAGAAGAGTTGGAATAAACGACAATACTCCAGAAGCAGCTCTCCATAGTAGGGAAGTAACTGCTTTAGGTGGTACATTGGGTAATGTCCAACTTGTAACACAATTTGAAGTTAATACAGATGGTGGTAATGCATTAAAAGAAAGAACTTGGGCGGTAAGAAATGCTAATGGAGGTGATTGGCTTTCTACTTCACATCATAATGCAATAAGTATCGATGGTAGTTTTGCAACACCGGGAACTGATACAAAGACTTGGTGGGAGCGTGATCCTGAACTCGGCATTCACACTTGGGGAAATGCAGCAGTTACTTTTGCAACATTGAATAGTGTAGGATTTGGAGTAGGTATTGTTCCTACTGAATTATTTCACGCACTTTCTACAACAGGTGTTCCTAAAATAAAGATTGAATCATCAGGTGGTGGTTCTGATCCCGGTATTGTATTAACGGATGGTAGCACTACTTACAATATGTTTGTTGATAGCAGTGATGCTTTTGTAGATTTTACCAATTCAGCATTTAAATATAGATTTGATATTACTACAAGTGCGGGGTTGGTTCATTTTAATACAGGCACTCCTCATGAAGTTTGGATTGCTGAACAGGGATTAAGGATTGGTGTGAATACTAGTACGAGTACGGTGTGGATACAATCACCATCGGCCGGGGAAGATGTATTGTTTGATATTAGATCATTTATTGGGACCACAGATCCCGGAAGTGCTATATTCTTTAATTTGTATGGGGGAGACTCTTCGCACAATGATGCGTTCGGTTTTGGTGGAGATGTAGATATAGATGTTAGAGGTGGAGACGCTTCAGGTACTACCTCTGGGGTAGGAGGTGCTGTTATAGTAGATTTGCTTGGCGGAAGTTCTGTTACAGCAGCTCCAGGTGCGGTTACTGTAAATATGACAGCGGGAAACGCAACAGGAGCTGCAAGTGGTGGAGTTGCTATAGCTAACCTTACTGGAGGGAATGCTGGTACTGGTGACACGATTGGGGGTAGTTCCACATTTACAGTTTTAGGAGGTAATGGTGGTTCTGGTGGTGCTTCGGATGGAGGTAATGCTCAGATAACAATTAAAAGCGGTTCAGGAAATGAAGATAACGGTATTTCAATATTAAAATTTGATTCTGGAACGGGATTTACCACTACCATTACACAAAATCTTGCTCGATTATTAATTCAAACTGATGATGAAGTGCGTTGGGAGCTTCCTCCTGATGAAGTTTTTCTTATTGCAAACATAGGAGTTGCTCCAACCACACAGGTTCAAATTAGTCTAGAGTCTGATGTTTCAAGTGGAACAATAACGGATAGAATCGCTATAGATTTATTAGATTCAGTAGGAGCAGGAAGTGTAACGATTTCTAATGTTTTTAGGTTTGCTAGTACGTCTTCTGACTTTTTAGCTTCAGGAGCGCCAACAGCAACAACTGTGAGATATATTCTAGTAAATGTAGGAGGTGCTTTATATAAAATAAAATTAGATTCAGAAGCTTAATTCGGGAAATAATTAACTAAAACAATAACCTTTTAAATCGGGATAACATTATGTCAAAAGTATTTAAAATTAGTTATGGAAGTGAAACAGATACCATTGAAAAGAAAAATATTAAAGGGGGTCCTGAAAAGAAAACTGTTAAGGATGCTATTGAAGAAAGGATTGCTCTTTTTAATGATAACCTTTTAATGGACAAGGTTGATAAGAGTAAGATTAGTAAATTTAAATATGATTTAGAAAAGGATAAAGTTATAAGTATAAGGGAAGGTGAAAAATCTATTTTAAAACAACTTTTAGAAGGTGCAATAAATCAAGAAGAAAATAAAAAAATAGAAATGTTTAATTTAATAGGAGACACTATTGATCAAATTGAAAATGATGGTGATCATTCTACTTTAACAGAAGATGATATTAATAGGATTATAAATTCTTTTGAAAGTATTGAAGCGAAATCTCCTATGATGTTAAAATACAGACAATTATTTAAACAGCTTGCCAAGCCTGAAGAAGTAAATGGAAATAAAGAAGATAAAAAACCGGAGGACGATAAATGATAAGAACCCCTTACACCGTAGAAGACGGTGAGCTTATTGTAAGTACAGCTCTCTTAGAAAATCTTGCTGGTGTTACTGGTCAAACAATTGAATATCAAATACAAAGGCAAGATGATGATAAGTTCTGGAATTTTACAGGAGGCAGTATTAACACTTGGACAGCAGGACCGCCTACATCAGATCAGAAGGCTACTTTAACAGAAGTAGATAATGTTGTTTTTAAGGGATTACATTCTGATCCTTTTGATGCAGATAGCGGGTTGCCAACTACAATAGAATTCTTAGTACATATTTTTATTACTGCTGGTATTTATAAGTTTGATGAATACTTATTCTTTTACCCATTGAGTGAAAGTGCTCTCACGGCTGCTGGTATTGCAACTGCTGTATGGGCTGAGGATATAGAAGCTTTTGCTGATTTTGTTGTGGGAGCTACAACAAAGAAAGCTGGTACTTATTTGAAATTAGCAAGACAAGGTGTTTCCAATAACGACATCACTAAGGATATCGGTGGAGGAGTTATTAAGAGGACAATAAGAAATGATGCTGATGGTGTAGATATGGTTACTTGGGATGTAAAAGATATTGGTGGAATTGATCCCGTAATACCCACAGGACCGCCGACACGTCGAACGGGTGCAGTTTAACATATTATGTCTGAAATTTATCCTAGCGGTCTAGGTGGAGGTTTCCCAGGGTATGTATACACATACCCAATACCTGCAACCACACCTCCAGCTCCTGACGAAGAGATTGATAAACTCGAGGGTTCTAATTGGCAAATTGGGGTTGCATTACCTTTTTGTAATATGAGCTTTGATAAGTACGAGAAAAATTTTAGACTGTTAGTTAAATTACCTTTTAAGAATAAAACAGATACCTTACAAATTCAAGGTGATTTATTCTTTAGAGATTCTGTTAAGTCTGGTTCAAAAATATTTATAGGCCCTTCTTCAAATAGAGATCGTGATACTAATGGAGAGTTAATTCATTTTGGTAAAACAATGTCAGCTACAATAAAAAGTTCTACCATTGAAGAAGACGGTGATGGTAATTTACTTAGTAAAATTATTATTGAAGGTGATCCATTTGACATTGATGGGTATAATGCTATTTATGAAGTTGGAGATAACGCAACAATTAAAAGCGTTGCTGAAGGTTGGGATTTTATTCGTGATGAACATTTAATAAATAGTTTATTTTCATCTAGAACTGGTGAAACAGAAGTTGCAGGTATTTGGCCTCAAAGATTTTCAGCTGGAACAGATAGTGATAAAGAAATTATGTTTGATAGAATAGATCCTTTATTTCAGAGAAAAGGGTTTAGTCAAAAGGTGTTGATAGATAACAATGCTAATTTTAATGGTGGTGCAACAACTACTATTACAAGAAGAGCTGGGATAATTCAAACCTTTAAAAAAAGAAACAGCACTTTCCTTGCTAACATAAGAGGAAAAGATGTACGGGTGTCTGGTTGGATTAGGTATAGATATGATGGTGATACTTTTGCAATACCTAAGATTGGTTTTGCACAATACACCAGACCTTACTTGGATGATTCAGGTATAGGTGGAAGTAAAGTAGAATTCTTTACACAACAAAATTTAGGATTTTCTTCTAAGGATAGATGGGTAACGGGTAAAGTAACTGTGCTAGACAATGCGGTTAATGGTGGTATTTATGCTTTCACTGAACTTAGTGACCTCGTAAGGGAGTCTGAGCTGAGACTTGACTTTTTAACAGGGGAACATGCAATAGGAACAAGTCAAGAGTGTAATGGATTTTTTGAATTTCCCACTTGTCCTGAAGCTGGTGCTTTACCTATTGAAGTTAATAGATTACCAAGACGAATACAAAAAGCAAGCGGTGAGACTGAAGGGTTGTTTATAAAGAACTCAGTACCATTGTATACTATTAAAGCAACCTTTGAAAGAGTTACAATGGATTTTATAAATGATATGAAAATTTTTCAAGAGTATTCTGATACAGGTGCAATATTATTATTGAGAACATTTCTATTTGAAACCATGCCACCTGTTTTATTTTGTAAAATTAAAATGGAAGACCCTATATTAAGGGGAGAAAGAAACTTAGACACTTATAATCAAACAATAACATTTGAAGAAGTTTTAACTTAATGACTTGTTTTGTAAAACATAATCCTTGTGTTGATTTTAGGACCAACACCAATCATCACACTCTGTGGCAAATAGGTCTTGTTACGCCTATATCTAATTTTAAAATGCTTAATGCTGAAGCTAACACTTCAATGGACAGTTCAATTTTTTTAGATGTTGGAGATGTTATAAGTATTATTGAGGATGTTCCTACTCCCAAATTTACAGAGTTTATAAAAGATATGGATGGTAATATTGTTAAGAATTTTTTAATAAAATCTTCGTCTTCGAAGAGACATAGCGGTATGCGTTTTGAAGAAGCTATTAAAATTAACACCCTACCTAATATTGTTGACTTTAATAAGTCTTCTCCTATCGCTGCAAATCCAAGTGATCCTGTGGTGCTAAAGCACTTACCGGCAGGTTTTGAATTTAGTGGTTCAGACGATGATATGGGTGTGACGATTGACGATGCAAATATTAATATTGAAAACCATACTAATAAATTAATTTTAAATCAAAATCAAGCTGGTAAAACTTCCTTAATAAGATTGCCAGCCATATCACAGAATAGGTTGAATAAAAATTTTGGGATATTTGGTTTTAGATTTTATTTTAAAGCTAATATCAATATGGTATTTAAGTTAATCATAACTTACTACAATGAAAATGGTGCGATAATTGATATAGACAATGTAAGTATTAGGAATTCTGGTGATTCTGCTTTCACTGATTGGACAGTATTTGAAACAACTATTGAATTAAATAATCCTGCAAAGGCTAGTTTTAATGCTAGTTCTTTTACAATAGATTTATTTAATACTTTTATTGAAGACGATGCTTCAGTTGACAGGGCTACTTTAGAATTTGCTTACCCATTAGTATATCATTCTTTTGGTTTAGCGTTTAATAGCTATATTCAATTTGCACAACAACTTGCTGATATTAAAATAAATAAAAATTTAACTGGGAAAGTTTCAACTGTTAGAATGGATAATCAAAAAATACAAAATTCAAATTTAACTAATAGAAAAGATAAATTTAATATTAATGGAACCTTTGATCTTTATCCTACTGTTGAAGTAGATCTATTACAGACAGTACATAATTTAAATTTAAATGGAGAAGATACTGTGTTGTTTCCTTTCTCAGAACAATTGCCTCCTTTCTTAATAGGTAAGGCAACATTTAATTTTGAGTATAATACAGTGAGAAAAGATTTTGTTAATGTTGGTTTTAATTTTGTGGAGAATTAATTATGGCAAGTGTTTTAACAACAGTTACAGATAAGAAGGGTAATGTACTTACCTTTCGTACTGTTAAATTAACTACACTAGATACTTTAACAGTTTTAAGTACAAAAACAACGGATGCAAAAGGCAGGGTAGAATTTACTGGAGTTGATGCTGCAACTAAATTCGATCTTTATATAGAATCTACGGATGGTGGTAAGAGTGGTAGTAATTTTATTAGTGAAATTTTCTCAGTTGGTGATGCGACTTCTTCTAGCGGTGTGTCTGGAAGTGGTCCTTTTAATGATGAACATGATACTGCTGGAGTACACACTTCAATTAAAGTAGATGATATTGAATTCCAAACAATTGCTAATGGTGGAACACAGACAATATTATCTAGAGAAAAAGTTTTTAAATTAAATTTAAATACTCCTGGTACTCCAAAAAATCTTGTTGCTACTTATGATAGTATTGGTGATCAATTAGAATTTAGTCTTACAGGTATTAATGAATTCTTATTTAAAGACAATGTAAGATTTGATGCTGGGAAAGCTGTGGTGTTTGAAGGAACGGTTGAATTTGATAGCACAAGTCAATTTGATGGTGCTTCTACTTTCAATGAGGATTCCACATATGTTGCAGATATTCTTATGGGTGCAGGTCAAAGGATCGATACGCCTGAAGTGCGAGGACTTGATTTAACAACTTTACTACTTGGTTTTAATAATGCAAATGCTGAAAATTTGGATATTAAAAATGCTGGAGCTGGTAGTATTACCGTTAATATGTTTGGTAATATTCTTCCAGATGCAGACAACACTCATGATCTAGGTTCAGCCGGTAAGAAGTGGGCAACAGGACATTTCACAACTTTAAGTTTTACAAACATAACTATATCAGGAACACTCACCGCAAGTGGTACAGTTGATTTTGATGGAACAAGTGTTGTTGATTTTCAAAATGGTTTTACTGCTACAGGTGGTACGATCAATATGACTGATGGCGGTATAACCGCAATCAACATTAAAGGTTACACTCTATCTGGTAACATTGCAATATCAGGAACAGTTGATATTGGAACAGCTGGAGACAGAGTTAATGTAGGATATTTTGCTACAATAAATATAGGAACTGGTATTACTTTCACAGGAACTTTAACAGGTTCATTAAATGCAAGTACTAATTTACAAGTAGCTGGTGTAGATGTATTTCTTGTTAGTGGCTCTAAAGCTATGACAGGAAATATTGATATGGCTACAAATGATCTTGTTAATGTGGGAGATATTGGTATAGACACAGCAACATTCACTGCTGCATTAACAGTAGATAGTTTTAAATATTTACCATATGAAGTGTTTGGTAAGGACGCTACCTCAAGTGATAAAGTTTATGTAATTACAGATGGAAGTTCAGCTGATGGTATTTCAATTGCTAATTTTACCACACCTGTTATTGAATACACTTGGAATGGTGCTGAGTTTGATACAAGCCATTCATTTATTTTAAGAGTAAGCACTTCAGATATAATTCAGGAAACCGCCAATGCTGGAGTGGGCGGTGTTAATGTATTAAGAATTTCTATATTATTTAAATACCGCCATGCTGGTGGAGCATTATCTGATAGAGATGCTATGGATGTTAAAGCTTATAATGTGCAGGATGCAACAGGTGAAGTTTTAACTTTTAATGAAGCGACTTATGGCACTACCCCAATAAGCGGAGACTTTGGAGCCGGGGGTACTTCAATTAATAAGGTAAGATATGATATGGATGATAGTCCATTGCTATTCGACAATGTCGATACGCTTTATATAGAATTTACACCCAAAGGTTCACTGCCAACGAATTTAACTTCGATGGATATATTGGGTATTCAAGTTGAAGGCTTAGTAGCCTCTTAAACATTTAATTCGGGAGTTTATTATGAAGTCTGATATTGATCCAGACAATGATCTTATTGTGTTAGGTAAAATTGCAATGGTTCCTACATTTTTTATCATAGATAAAGAAACAAATATGATAAAAGATGAAGCTGTTATTACAAATATGAATGGTAAGCCTATTGTAATTATGCAAAATCAATTAAAAGATATTTCAACATTTGTTAAAGACATGAATGGTGGAATATCAAAAACACTTCGGGAAAATTTTAAAAAACAACTTCAAGGAAAGAAGAATGAAACAGAGTAAACATGAATTAGGGGACAACTCTGATAATTCTCAGAGAAATAATCCTAATGCAAATCAATTTCCTGATCCTGTATCAGAGAAACAAACTGATATAGGCAGGGAAGGTTCAAAGCTTAAGCTTTATATTTTTGATGATGGGTGGACGCAAGAAGAAGCAAATGCTTTTGGTTTAAATGAATCTGGGTTTTCTAAAAAACCAAAAGTAAGGAGTAGTGAACGTGTTGATTTTTCTGATTTTTGCGAAGTCAATGGTAAAAATACTTTAGTTAAATTAGGTAAAATTACTCACAGTATTGAAGGCAGAAATCAAAATACTTTTCATACAAAGACAGGCAATATAACTGTAAACAATACCGATGGTTTTTGGGATAATCCTAAAGGAGATATTCTATATACAGTCACAGGTGAAATTGCAAATTTTAAATTATCAGAAAATGGCAACACCATTGCATGGAAAAATAGAATTCTTACTATTGCTCAAGTAATATCTGATGATTCTGGTAATAGTAAAGAAGAAGACTTGGGTACATTTTTAATTAATGGTGTTTCAACAAATACTACCAACAACACAGCAAGCTTAAAAATTATTGGTCTTGAAAAACCTTTCATGGAAGCTAATGCGGAAGAGGTTAAGGATGGTAATAAATGGTTTCAAGATAAAACAATAAAATTTTTAGTAAAAGAATTAGTAAAAGAATTAAGACGGGATATAAATATTTCTGATCAAGAAGTTTTAAAACAGGGTGACAGGGTAGAAGTTTCTACTTTAGAAACATTCGATGGTAGGCAAGTATTTAGTAGCCTTGGTTCTGTTAATGTGAAAGGTGTTGAATATTTAGTACACAGTATTGATTACTCTGTTATCTTAGATACCACATTAAAGGTTAATACTTCTCAAGGTTCTAATCAAATACTTGTTGAAAATGATACGGCTGATGAGGCATTTTGGGGTCTTTCAAGACCATTGAGGATAGAAGATTATTTAATAATAAGCGATGGTGTAAGTGAAGAAAGAGTTTTTATAACAGAAGATGTAACACCCGCTAATAATAATTTGCTTAAAATAACTTCATTAAAAAATTCTTATAATTCTGGAGCTAGGATTTTAAGGTTTGTTTTATTTTGTGGTATTTCAGAAAAAAATGATGGTAGTAAAAATTTTATTACTACATATGATTCTGGTAGAAAAAGCTTTGCATTAAAAACTGATGGTAGTTTACAACTTATTGGGTACAGAAATGATGAAGCTATACCACAAGCTAATAGTTCATTGCAAGCACCACCAAGAAAAATATCTTTTGTTAAAGTTTCTTTAGATTCCAACGATAAACCAATCTATTATTTATATGTTTATTGTTACAACTCAGACAATAGGACAATAAATAAAAAATCATTTATCTATTTATTTCATATGACAGACACAACTGAAGTCTGGGATGATAATAAAATTATAAAATCTGAAGAAGGAGTTTTGCCGGGTGGTTTAGATGGTTCTGTTGAAGGCATTTATGGTGCTTCAAGTGGGGAAAAATTAATAGAGGAACTTTTACCATTGGGTTCAACACACACTTTGTATGATCAAGCCACAATAAGACAAGAAGAAGTGAAGCATGGTTCTTTAGGTAAAGGACTATTTGCAGTTGGAGATACTTTGCTTGGTGGTGCTATAAATACGGCTGCTCACAATCTTGTTACAACGGTTGTAAGAACTAAACGTGCTGTTCCAAGGACAGAAAATGGTTTGGTTAAAGATTTAGCTCCAGCAAAATTAGTTATTGAAGTAGGAATAGATATTGTTGCAAGTGGTCCCGGTGGAACAAGGGATGTCACTATAAATGAGGGAATTGCTACAACAAAAGTTGGAAACCTTTTACTTCAACATGGAATATTTAGAGTTACAGAAATATTAAGTGGAACACAAGTGAGAGTTATTGAAGTGGATAGTACAACAAACAATTCTCTATCCACCGGCCTTTGTCATATAGTTGATAAATTTTTTGAAGACTTATTTTTATACATAGCCGTTCCTTTAAGACGAAGCATAAATCAGGATCATGGTAAACCGGATTATAAACTTCCAGACAATGCCAGTATAAAAATTTTTAGTAAAAATAAAGCACAACTTTTTAGTGTTCAAATAACAAGTCAAAATCCTGTAATGCAAGGTAATACTGTTCCAAGTGGATTTGAATTTACAGGTGCTACTCCAAAAACTGCAAACAAACATTACAGTAGATGTATAAGAAATGATGGTACTAGAGATGGTACTGATTTCATTGATGGCTTAGTAGAAGAAGGAAGTTTTGCATTACAGGATCAACTTTTTAGTGTTCCACTTCCTGTTGGTTCAACTAAGTATGGTTATTATAGAATTGCTATAGATATAAACAATCCTTTAATATTTCAAGAAGTGGTAAAAGGATCTACAATAATTATTTCTAATGAAAATGGAAAGTTTAATGTTCAAAGTTCAGGCAATAATTTAGCAGTACCTTTTAAACAAAACCCAAAATTAGAAACAATAGAAGGTGATGCTGTTGCTGTTGAAGATGCATTGATTGTAGATCCTAATAAAGATATTGATAATAAAAGATCTAAAGATAACTTTTTTGAAAAACAGAATCAACATTCATCTTACAATAGTAAAGAAGTTATAAAGGATCCAAAACAAGAATTAGAAGACGATTCAATGTTTAGTGTATTGAATCAAAAAATTCCATTAAGGCTTGAAAAGAATGAAGAGCTTCACATACCAACACAAACACCTATAGATAAATTTGAATATCGAAATATGTTTGGACAAGGTGTTCGTTTGATGCCGTCTTTTATGTCACAGCAAACAGATTTAATGTTTGGTTATAAGGCATTTGATTATTTACAGTTTCCAACCATAATGTTGATGATAGAATATGATGATAATTTCACAGATTCATTGACACCATTAGCTGAGCAGTTTTCAAAGACAAGTCAAGTAGGTGCTGATTTAGGAATGCTTGAAGGTAACTTAAGAAATCTTGGTGTTATAAATCCTAACAATGTAGAGTTGCTTGGTTATTGGAATTTAGAAAACACCAATAAACAAATACTTATTGAGGAAGATAATACAAGTGGTGGACAGAAGGATTATTTTGAATATCGTTCAGGTTCATTATATGAATTAGAATTAGCTTCTAATACTGGCGATTTTCAAGTAGATGAAGACGTTATTGTGATACGTGACCCTTCTAGTGTTTATAAAGATAAAAATGAAGTAATTGGAATAGTTGATGGTTGGGATTCTACAAAGAAAATATTAACAATCAGACCAACACCTGTATTCTTGAGTGGGTTAATTGATGATTTTGATAATAGTGGTACGAGGTTTATTGGTTCAAGTGGTAATCATTTAAAGGGTGTCTTGAGTGGTGGTTTGGGTGTGTGGAAAGACTCTAGAGACATAGGCGGTTCTGCAATTTCAATAACGACAGATGAAGCTTTTGCTACTACAAATATAATAGAGGGTTCTCTTGTTGAAATAGCTAGTACAAGTGGTGGAGCTTATTCTTTCATAGGACGAGTAACACAAAAAGGTGAAACATTTGATAGTAAAAGTGAATACATAATTTTCACACAAGATAATATTGATTTAAAAAATGCAACAACTTCTTGGTTTATAAGAAAGCTTGATGATTCAGGCAACCACGAACTTATTACAAAGATTGATACTTTAAATGGTAAAGTATCTGGTATAGATACGTTTATAAAAGATTTTCAAATACATGGTTCCATTGGTGAGCTCCTTGTGTCTCCTACTTTTGATGCCTATGGAGCAAGAAATGCTTTCTATAAAGGTTTTAGCCATAGACAAAGTACAAAAACGAATACGCAAGAAATTTTAAAAACTCTTTCCAGTAGTACGTTAGCAAAAAATTATCAATACAGAGGCATTGATGCAGGTTGGATTGGTAATTCAAGTGATCCAGACAATAGATTTGGTTTTAATAACTTATTTGGGTCTCCAGATAAGTTAATTGGTGGATTTTCTAGGGGTTCTCTTGCTGATGTTTTGGGAACTTATTACAATAGATCATGGTGTAATCCATTGTGTAATCCAGGAATAGTTTATGGTAACAGAAAAGAAAATCAAGAATTATATGTTAATGGTAATATTATTTCTGTAATATCAGATAATCAATCTGGGTTTCATACCACAGTAAAACATAACCTACATCACTCTTACATATATTCAGGTAATCCAGAAACTTCTAAAGATAAACAATTTACTTTTGAGTACAATGTTCCATTAGGTACACAACAATCAAATAATGATAACCCATACCTTAAAACTTTTGCTAGTGAAAAATTTATTTTTAGATACATAAGACAATTTCATAATTTCCCAGATAAAAGTGGCAGATACATACCATTAAATGAAAATCAAGATATAGGCACGAATATTTTTCCAGTAGGAACTCTTTTATTTAGAGGTGTGGATGAATCAGATTCAATGTGTACGAATGAATTTTTTCAATTTCTTGGTCGGCCTGAAATTGACTTTGGTAAAGAAAAGGAAGGTGAATTACCATTTTTTCAAGGTGATTCAAGTATTCCTTTAAACACATGGTCATCTAATACATATAAGTTAAGCGAAAGAGAAAGGGTTAGCACAGATTCACAAAGGAAAAATCTTTCAACTACTTTATTTCCTTCATTTAAAGTTAAAAAATTAGAAGGACATTGGGCAGATGATAACTCTAGCGATAAACGATACTCAGTTGAGAGTAAGTATTATTTAAATTTTAGAAAATATAGAACTGTTAAGCGGGGTCCTGGTAAGATTTTTATAACAACATTTTGTTTGCCTATAAAATATAGCCCTCCACTACAAGAAGAGAATGGTGCTAGAGCAGATTCTATTACAAATGTAGAGTTGGGACACATAAACCCTCTAACTAATGGAGAAGGAAGATTAACTAATTATAAATTTCGTGGACATATGTTTCCTAATAATTTGATGGTTATTGGTGGTGGTACTACACTTAGTCCTTATTTTAATTCACCCGTTACTTTAACCAATATTATTTATAATACATTTGATTTCGGAAATGGTGGCCCTGGTATAGATGATGTGACTTTACACCCCACTTTTTTTAGAACAACTATTGCAGCAGATAGATACCCACAACTTTATTCTAGTGGTTTATCACAATTAAATTACAATCCATTTTCAGTATTGAATTATCCATTTTATTTTTCAGGAAGAGAAACTTTTCTTGGAACATTATTGTCAACAAAAAGATTTTTAGAAGATGGCGATGCAGGTGACGATGAACCTGGAAAACAATATAGTAATAAGACATTAAACACATGGTATTATAGAGGTGGTCTAATTACCAGAAGACTTTCTCCCCACAGGTTTAATGAAATAACTTCTTATACAAGTGACTTAGTACCATCTAGAAATAATATGATTTCACATATGTGGGATAATACAGACAGTAAAGTTCCAAGTAGCATTTATGGATCTGATTTTAAAGATAAAAATCTTTACCATTCTGGATTCTTAGATTTTATAGGAAGATTTTCAAGTGGTTATGAAGCTTATAATTTAGCTGATGAAGATAGAGATGCAATATTCCAACAACTTTTAGCTTTTGATTTATATGGTCAAACGTCTGTTCAAAAAGGTGTTCCAAATGAAACTCAAACACCTCAAGTTAATATGAAAACTGTTGACTCATTAAGGTTCTTAATGGCTGGAGGGTTATCTGGAATAGAACAAGATATAACTCAAAGCGAAGAATATAAAAAATTAGATTCAAGATTTCAGGATCAATTGGTTGATCTATGGAAAGACCCTATTGTTGGAAACCAATCTTGTTTGAAATTTTTTACTAAAGATCTTATAACTAATAAAATTATAAAAAGATATGTTGCATTAGGTACTGTTGATAATGAAAATGATACACCTGAGATACCAGATAACCAAGGGAACACAAGTCTACAACATTCGGAAACAATAAAGTTTGATAAAAAAGGTGCAGACAATACCAATATTGGTGGTGATGATTATGTCTTAGGACCTTCATGGAGAGATAAATTAAATGTAGGAGCTGTTCAGGCGGGTAATCCTCCTATTGGAATAAGTCATGGTTGGCAAGCGGGTTTATTAGGTTGGTGGGGAGAGAATGTTTATAAACATCATGGTGGTCTTGTTGGATTGTTAGGTGGAGACACTATACCTCAAATTGGTGTATCAGGTTTCTTTGGTGAAAGTGACCCATTTTCAATGCGTATGTTGTATGATGGTTACATTAATTATGATTATGTTTCAGCTGAAAAATCTAGCTCTGAAATAGATACTTACTATCGAAATTTAGATAATGGTGGTTATTATTCTCAAATACGATTTTTCGGTGGTGCAACGGGAGAAGGTAGAGCTTATGTTTTAAAAGTTAAACCTTGGAGCGGATTAATAAAGAACAAATGGTTTATTGGAGATAAAAGAGAATTTGAAGTAATGTTTGTTACAGAAGGTAATTTGTTTGCTTCAAGTCAATTTTCAGCTCATAGTGGTTTTAAAGCTAGTAATGATGCATTTGTATTTGCTGAAGGTGAAAAAAGTAAACCTTCAGCGTTTGCAGAAAATCCTAATGCAAATATTCACAGGCAGGAAGATAGAGCATTAAATTCAAAATTTACTTATGGTAAAATAGATAATCAACGTTTCGGTGCTGGTCCACAAACTTATTTTGATTCTGTTTTTGCTATCAGTCGTTTACCAGCAGCAGATCAATGGAAATATAATAACTGTTTTGGCATTATCGGATTCATACCACGTTTAGGTGATTGGGGTTGGTATCCTCACCTTGACTTTAAGTTGTCTGATAGAATAGATCAGTTTATGAACAATGTAAATCTAGATGCTTATAAAATAAGTAGGTTAAAAATACATAGGATCATTACAAATGAAATGCCTATAATTTCATACCCTCAAACTGTTCCAAGCACAGAGACAAATTTCTTAGAAAAAAGATCCAATATTAATTATCCAAGATACCTTCCTTGTTTAACATATTACTGGAAAACAACAAGTGTTGAACAAGACTTTCAGAAATTTGGTAAAAATTCTGGTATATTTATAGCGGGTAAATTTGGACAGAATACATTAGGATTAGAACCAATAGATACATTTAGGATTGTATCCACAGAAGATTCTAATAATGAATATAGAAGATCTTTTGTAGACGAAATAGATCCTATTGGACTTGAACCTATTGATAAATCTAATTCAAATTCTTGGATGGATTTGGCTCCTAAGTGGTGGCTTGATAATGCTATGCCTGAATATAAAAAATTAGCTTTTTATAACTTTGGTTTTAAAGATGGCGATACAGGTGTTCAACAAATTGACGGGTTCACTTTAAGTAGTAGCTATGGGGATAGCTATGAAGATGGTAGCTTAAGTAAAAGCGGTGTACTTTCTGGCATTGCAAATTCATTTGATAACAACAAAATGAATACCTATTTCAGAGGTGGTCCAACTGTTGGAGTAAGTGCTGGAGCCATTACCTTACAAGGCAAAGCAATTGATGAAGATCAAATAGAAATAAAGGGTAGCTTACAAATTAGTTTATTGAGAACACTTTTTGATGTTACTCAAGCAGAGAATAATAACTTGGTAACTTTTCCATTAAATGATTCTTTTATTTTATTAAAACAAAATACTACAGACTTTAGTTTTACACTTTCATCTATTTCTCAAGTGCAACCTATTGATAGAATAGATATCTTAATAGAAACTGCAATTGTTCGTTTGAAAAATAAAGTATTAACGGTTGGACAGGATCAATCTCTTACAAAGTATGTGGAATCACAATTAACTAATTTAGAAGACATTGCATTTATACCAACTTTAAATAGGAATAAGTTATTTATAAATATAGATATAAATTCAGGCTCTAATTTTATTAGTAGAGACATTGATGTTTTAGATAGAGATTCTTTACCACCTCCTGATTTTTCTAACTTGGTTTTAAAATTTATTTATTCAAGTAAATCTTTGGCTTTAAAACTAGCTAAGAGTGTGCTTCAAGGTAGTTTTTTTACTGCTACTGTGCCATCTGGTTTTTCTGATAGCCTTAATTTGTGGAGTATAATAAGAGAGCATGGGTTTAGACACCTTCAATTAGATACCTTTGGAGGTATAGATGATAATGCTACCGCTATTTTAATAACAAGACCATCCGACTCTTCATTTAATTTGGCTGGCAACTTTGTTCCAGTGGATGGTTTTGCTTTTAATAATGGAACTAGTGTTTTACAATTAATGTCATTTTTTAATTTAGATAAAGTTTCTACTTCACCATCATTCATAAGTAAGCCTGTTAAATTTACTATTGCAGGAACAGAAAGGGTTAATATAGGATCTGAAGAAGGCTTTGTGCATTTAGGAAATACGCAAAATATTACAGATTCAGAAACCATGTGGAAATTAAGTAAGGTAAGATTGAATAATCCAATTGAAGGGTATTTTTTAAACATTGATAGTAATACAATATTTAAATACCTGCATACTGGAACGTTAATACCTACACCAGATTTTCCAAATTTAAAATTCTTTGATAACTTTAATTTAATTGGTGATGGGACACCAATCATACCAGCAGAAAAAAGTGCTTCTGATTTTATACCTGTAACCCTACCATTAAATGAATTGTTTGGATTTTCTAATTCATTAGCAAATTCTGTTAATGTAAATGATCCTGTTCCTGGTAGGTATGTATTATGGCAATTAAGTAAAGAGTTTAGTGGGATAATAGATGTGGCAGATTTTAGTACATTAAAAGTTTGGGATGTGCTAAAGTTTTTTGCAGAATTAACAGACTCCGTTCATGGTTTTGATGAAAGTGGAAGCTATTTCTTTTTACCTAGACCAATTGTTACACCCAATACTTTAGTAGAAAATACTTTTGATAATATTGATAACAATAATATAATATCAATAAAAAAACAGCTTGATTATAATAACATTGTAAATGATATAAGTATGATACCATATAAAATACTTAGATCATTACCTGAAGTTGAATTTATACCCAATGGTTTCCTAGAAGAAAGAGACATACCATTTTTATTCACTGAACAGGAATCAATAAGCATACAGCAACAAGCTAAGAATCAGAATGTTGAATTGATTGCAATACAAAAAGATGATGTTATTTCTAGAATAGAATTAACATGTAGAGACACCGACTATAATAGAAATTTTCAAGAAGATTTAGAAGGTAGAGGCTTTGGTGCTAGATTTAGTTATAGGGTGGTTAAAGAAGTTGTTAAATTAAGGCTTGTAAAAGCCCTACAAATAACAGAAACACAAATGACAGTTAATAAAATACCTACCGAACGTGGTATTTCTGTTATTAAAATCAATGACATTATTATAATGGGGGGTGAGGAAAGAAAAGTTAGTGCTATTGATGAAACAAATAGAACAATTTCTTTTGTGGCTATTGAAAGTGGTTCCAATAATTTTAATAATAATTTTGAATTTAGTTTTGATGTATTAATATTGTCTGGAACAAATGATAGTCAGCAAGGTTTTGGTATACAGGAAATCAATAGTCAAGACTTTGAATTCGCATATTCTCCTAAAACATTCTTCGTTGAAATTGGTGATTGGCTTTATGATTTAGGACAGGTAAGACCTCGAGGTGTAGTGACTAGTTTCTTTGTATTTGAATCAGGTAAAAACAAAACAATGTTTTTAAATAGTACAATTAATTTTCCAAATGCTCCTGGCTTTGTGGTTGCCGGTGGTCAATTATTTAAATACATTGCGAAAGGTATAAATTTCCTATTGATAACAGACGATACTTCTATTACAGTAAGAAAGACTGTAATTTTTGCAGGTGATACCGTTTTACCTATACTAGTTAGAGATGAAACTAAACATAAGAAGACAGATCAATTAGGTGTAGATGAAATTGGTCAAACATGTTTGTCTGAAGAACATTTATTTAATCCAAATGAAGACGGGTTTGTTTTTAAAGATGAAAACGGAAAACCCATTACTGCTTTAGAATTCTATGATAAAAATGCTGCTTCTATAAATCTTGGCCAACCAGAAGATTCTTCACTTGATTATGAAAACAATTATGTTAGCGGTGAAGATTTAAGAATAAGAAATAGGACAAGTGTTTTTCTAAAAGTTAATTTTAATGGGACACGTTTTAAAACTGGAGATGTTATTGACATTGATGCTAAAGGTCCAAGGCTTATAAAATCTGAAGCATTAAGAATTCAACAAAATGATTTAATTAGTATTAGAAAATATGGAAAGAAATCTGTTGCATCAACGAACAATAGATTTATTTCACTTGAATTAGTAAAAGATAAAACAAAAATTATTATAAGTAAAAATAAAGATCCTAAATATCTTTTACAATTAGCTACAACGTCTGAAGGAACCATAGGCTTATTAAATACTTTACAAGTTGTTCACAATAAAATGTTTGCGGGTCACACAAATAATACTGTGAAAGGTTTTGTTAAGAAAATATCATATGATTTAAATACGGGTCAAAAAATACTTACAATAGAAACAGAACCTTTTTAGGAATTGTATATTATATAAAGGAATTTTATATGAAATACTTATTCTTAATAACAGTTTTATTATTAATTTTTAATTGTTCTAACCAGCCAACACAAGTTGATGAAATAGAATCATTTACATCACCAGACACGGTATGTGATACTTCATACTATATAGATTATAATGTTAGTAATAATATATCTGGACGTTTTGCTGCAAATGTTTTTCAAGTAGTAACTGGTGGTATGACTGTAGGAGATTCATTATGTGACACATTATGTGATACTATGTATGCTCCAGGACGTGATCAAGTTCGTGATATAAAATATTATGAGCCAGAAGTATTACCTTTAAAAATTTTATCGTACAATATACCGGAAGATACTGTTCGTAATATATTGGAAGCTGATACATTTTGCAGTGAAGGGATTAGTAAAATAGTATATGATACTACTATTACAATCGACCCTGTTATAATGTGGGATTCTCTTAATGTAAAAATTGAAAAAGCAACGCATAGAAATCTTTATCAATACATAATAAGAGCCTATCAATTTTGTCCTGATATTATCTGTAGTACAATAGTCAAATAAATTAAATAGATTCGGGAGATACTATGTTTACAAGAGAAGGTTATAATACCCAAGAGCTTCTTGAAATCGCAAAGGTTTCAATGGAGCCGGTGCTTATGGAGAACGAAGATCAGCACCTAAAAATTCTATTAATTGGCCCCCACATTCACTTCGCTATCACAGATGTTTTCTTTGGTTATTTAGACGGTCTTAAAGCTTTAGATATAGACTGCGATGGTATTGGAACCCATCAATTAAAAGCGTTTGTGTCTGAAGATGTTCTAGGAAAATATATTCACAGTATATGTCTTGATCCAAGGAAGGGTTACACTCACATAGGCTTCATAGGTGGTCTGGTTGAAGCTAAATGGTGGATACTTGACAGTATTAGAACTATGGGTAAAAAAAGTTTTGTTATTGCTACTGAAGATCCCCATCAGTTAGATCAGAACGAAGCACTTTATAGAAGTGTTGATTATTATTTTTCAAATGAGTTGGAAGTAAAGGATGTGTTTGAAGGATCCTTTTATTTACCCACCGCAGGTAGTGTAAATTTTACAAGAAGATTTACAAAAGAAGAAATCGCTGAAATAGATGTTGAACATTTAAAGTGTGATCTATTGCACTTGGGAACTATATATGATAATAGAATAGAATTTTTAAAAGAAATTGCTCCAATGGTTAGGGAACATAAATTAAAGATGATTATAACTGGTATTGGTGAAACTGATACTTTGTTACCACCAGAATTAAAAGAATTTTTCTTACCAATAAGTAAAGCAAGTTCTAATATAAAAGATGAACGTGGAACTACTATTAATCATGGTGATGTTAGTTTACTTTATAACCTTGCAAAAATTGTTATCAATGTAAACCGTGAGTCTTTAGGACACGATCATAATCATTCTTCTAATAAGAAATATTTGGTTCATGGGACTAGTTTAAATCCTAGGTGTTATGAAGTTCCTATGTGTGGAAGCATTGTTGCTATAGATAAAAAGCGTATGGAGTATGAAAAGATTTTTAAGACTGAAGGGGAAAACCAGCAGATAATAGCTTTTGAAAATGGTGATGATTTTATAAGACAGGCTTTACCTATTATAAGAAATGAGGAACTCCGCCAGAACATTATAGAAAATGTGCATGAGTACACTTGTAAATATCATTCCTACTATAATAGAGCAACAAGGTTGATGAAATTTATACATGCAAAAGAAGGAAGGCGTGAACAAGCAGCCGAATTACTTTTAGAAAAAGGCTTTGGAATTAACAACCCAAACATCAAAGTTAAAAAGAAGTCTTAGGAATTGTATATTATTACATGGCAATAAAAGCTAAATGCAATCATTCTTATCTATACATAAGTCCTAAATTAAAAAATGCCAATAGGCGTTTAAGACGGTCTTTAGTAGACACCTGCTCTTATGTGGTTGGTGAGAAGGAACAAGCTACCACTTACTGTTTATTACGGCAGACAAAAAGGGGAGCCTATAGGGTTCCCCTTGGTTTACTAAGTCGTATTAAAAAAGTGTTTGCCAAGTATGGTGAGACACTTAATTTAAAATTCCCCGAAGAACCTGAATCTGATTACATGGCCTTGTTTGAAGGGTTCAATGGTAAGCTAAGAAAGTATCAAAAAAAAGCTTATGACATTGGTTTAAAAGAAAGACGGGGAATTTTTGATCATGCTACGGGATCCGGTAAAACTATATTAGCAAGTGCATTAATTTTTTCTATTAATAGAAAAACCCTTTACGTTGTTCCCAACATAACTCTTTTAAAAGATACCGCTAAAGAAATTGTAAAGTTCACTGAGTATGATGTTGGATTATTTGGAGAAGGTTATAAGGATATTAATAAACATGTTACAGTTGCTACAGCGCAATCAGTTTATTCTTGGCTTAAGAGAGACCCTAAGAAAGCTAAGGAATGGCTTCGTACTATTGAATGTTTTATGGCTGATGAAGTTCATCATTCTGGTAGCGATAGTTGGAAAAGTATTTTAATGCATTGCATTAATAGTTCTTACCGTTTTGGTTTTACTGGTACAGTTCATCGTGGTGATGGTGCTACCCTTTTATTACATGCAGTTACGGGTGAGACAATTCACAAAGTTTCTTCTAGTAAGTTAATTCGTTTGGGTTATTTGGCAAAGCCATATTTTTATTTTATAGAATACGAACCTGAAGTGCCTGACTATGCAATAGATAAAACAAGAAATTGGCACGCCATTGTTAGAGATAATATTGTTGGAAACAAAAGAAGAAATAGTGCAATAATAAAAATTGCTACAAAGCTTAAGAAAAAATTGAGCACATTGATTCTTTGTGACAGAGTTAATCATGGTGTGTTGTTAAAAGACAACATTAAAAACAGCAGGTTTCTTTCAGGCGCTTCTTCTTCTGCTGAAAGAAGTAAAATGAAACGCAAGTTACAAAAGAAGAGTGTTCGTTGTTTAATAGCAACATCTATTTTCGACGAGGGAGTTAATATACCGGCTTTAGGAGCTTTAATTAAGTCAGGGGGCGGTAAGGCCCAAAATAGTGACAAACAACGTACAGGCAGGGCTCTACGGCGGTCTGAGGGCAAGGATAAAGTCCTTATAGTAGACTTTTTAGACTACAGCAACAGTACAACCAAAAAACATTCGCTCATGCGAGCCGACTTCCTGGCAGACGAAGAAGAATTTGTGGTAAGAAAGATTACTTTAGATAAATTTATGAAAACTAAAATAAAAAATTTAATGATGTAACGTGGTACATAACAAGCTTCACTCCAAACGTGAGTAAAAAATAAAGTTTCTAAAAGCTCAAACAAAAAACTATTTATTATATACCCCCTTAAGGGGGTATAATAAATACCCATTTACTTCGATATTATTTACAAGCTTCTTCTATTCTCTATTCACGCTCGGGGTAAAACTTGTAAGGGATTTTTTGTTGTCCTTATACAACATAATCCTAGGGAGATTATAAAATGAAAAACAAAAAACTAAAGGTATCTTCTGTCAACTTAGGAAAGTTTAAAAAAGATGTTGCTGATCAACAACAGGACCAAAAGAAGTTAAGAAAATTCTACATGAAAAATTCTATTGTAACTAGGAAGGATACTTTAAAACTTAAAAAGGATGTGTGTTACTGGATTCCATACGTCCAGGGTATGCCGATTTCTAAAAGGTATGTTGAATTTTCTATGAAGATGATGACCTATACAAATAGAATCTACCAGAAGAAGTATTATGAATCGTGGTACAAAAAATTAAAAGCAAACATTGTAGAATTAACAAAGCGTATGAAGTTTAAGTATGAAGAGATACCTGAGATAATAAAAGACTATCACACATCTCATGGTTGGTGTTTGAGAATAAAGGATTACAGTTTTTTTAATTTCATTGCAAGTGATGATATAATAAATTATGCATTTGAATATTTAGAAAGAAAAAGAAAGACTCATTATGTAGACCCTTATGATAGTTATGAATTTGATAAGCGGTCTCGCGAAAATATAGAGAGTTTCTTTGATAATTTTTCAAAGGAGGCCAAGGTTGAAAGTGATGATTGGGCGGTTGACCGTCGTACTGCAAAGCGTCATAGGAAAAAAAGTGTTCGCGCTGGCATTTAATTTTTTGGCGTTGTATATTATTGCCGGTTGTCAAAATACAAACAACATGATTTACCAACAACAAGTAGAGGAGTTTAGGAAGTATGTCGATGCCAACAGGAAATTTCCAATAGATACTGTATGGATTCTTTACCGCAATACCACAGAGGACTCAAGGTAACCCACAGGTTAAAATATTATAGAGATTCGATTGTAGGCCATTGCACTAGATGTAAAGGCGAGGGCTTTATAACTAATACAGATAAGCTTGTTAAGTTTAAGAAAAAACCCACACTTAAAACTTTAGAAAAAATATACAGTAAGGCTAGGAAAACATGCCGTTGCCAAAAGAGATACTTTTGGATTGAAAAACTTTTGATGTCTGGTATAAGGAAAGAGTTTTGGAAGTGTGAAGAATGGAACTTATTAAAAAATCCCGAACATAATAAAAAAAATTGGGGAGACATAATATCTTATATAAATAATTTACATGAAGCAAGGGAGAGAGGTATTGGTTTTCTACACTTGGGAGACAATGGTACTCGTAAAACATCATCGGGTATGTTGTGTTTAATAAATGCTTTGAGACTCGATTATCATGTTCACTACATTTGTATGCGAGATTTACTTGCTGATTATAGAACCTTGGTCTTAGGAGATAAGACACAAGACTTAGAACAAGTGAGAGGGTTTGTAGAAGAGGTTGAAGGTTGCGATTTTGTTTTTATAGATGAAATAGGTAAAGCAAAACAGTCTGATTTTACTGAAAGAGAATTTGAAGGCTTTCTTAGAAAGAGAGTTAATGATGGGTTGTGTACTATCATGGCAACCAACCTTACCCGTAGACAATTATTGGATGAGTATGGTAAGAGCATAGATGATATACTTTATGGTAATTTTAAGGAATTGAAATGGCAAGGATCGAGTTACAGGAAGGAACAAAAAAGAAAAAAGATAGAAAAGTTTTTCACAAGAAAAAGAAAAAAGAAAAAACCCATCGCGAAAAAATAATATATTGGGAGAATATTTTTAAAAGATTTTTAGGTTGGAATATTTATAAATTAAATTCAAGGATAATGAATTACAGAGAAAGACACCCAGAGTTTCACCCATTTATAACTCACAAATATAGAACGGGACAACTGGCAAAGCTTTATATGTGGTTTTGGTATAAAAGAGGAAGGAAGATAGTGCGTGATAAAGTCTGATGTGCATATCCAAAAATTAGTTATTGCTAAAATACTTAGATCAAAAAAATCATTAGTAAAAATAAGTAGCGTTGCAAAGTCTGAAGATTTTAACCACAAAGTATTAAGATCAATTTACGATACGTCTTTAATTTATTTCGAAAGGAATAAAAAATTAATAGGCAAGGCTGAGTTAAATCTTTGGAATAAAAAACTATTAGATAAAAGATCAAAGCCTGAAGGTGTAGACACAAAGAAAGAAATTAAAAGTTATAAGGCTAGGCGGTCTTTAATAAAAGGGCTGTATGAAATTGAAACATTTAAATCTGTCCCCGCTTGCTATGATGAGTTTGTTGTTTATAAAAAGGAAAAAGAATTTGGTGATGCATTGTTTGGTGCGGTTGACATACATGAGAGGACAGGCGATGTTCAGCAGTCAATTGATTACCTTACAAATGTTTTAAATAGAGACTACATAACTCAAGATTTTGTTTACTCTGATTACTTAGAAGGTTGGGAAGACCGTCAGTTAAAAAGACTTGAAAGAAAGAAAAAGCCAGAAGATTTTCCCTGTATACCTACTGGCTTTAATTATTTAGACAGACAAATAAGGGGGATTGTCCCTGGGGAATTGTTTACCGTACTTACCACAACAGGTAGAGGTAAGTCAATTTTCTTAATACAACAAGCTTACATTGCATTGTTAAATAAGTTTGATGTCTGTTATATATCATTGGAAAACTCTATCGAACAGACAGAGCAAAGATTAGATTCTCGTATTACAAAAATATTGTATGACTCATTAGGAAGTGTTGATTATAGTAGGAGAGAAATGCGAAGGGCTAATGAGTGGTTTGAAATTTTAAGAAAAGAAATTCGTAGAAAGATACACATTTATTTTATACCACCTATGAAGTGTACTGTGGGAAAAGTAATTCGTATTTGGAATGATGCAAAAAGACGAGGTCTGGATCCTAAAAAATCTTTATTGCTACTTGATTACTTAGATTTAGTAAGTCCTGATATTAAAATACATGAAAAGCGTTTGCAAGATGCTTATGTTTACAGGGCTTATAAGTCTTGGCTAACAGAAGAAAAAATACCAAGCTGGACAGCAACACAAGCAAGGCGGGAATTTAAAAATAAGAAAGCGTATGATGATGCTATGGCTGAGGCGTATGAGAAGGCTCGCATTTGTGATGGTATTATTTCATTGAATCAAGATGAACGACAAAAAATAGGAAACAGAGGAACCTTAATACCAGCTAAGATGCGTGATCATGCTAGTGATTTTGAGATACCTATTGTATTTGACACAAAAATGATGACAATAAAAGAAGATATGTCATTGTGGGATAAAAAATATAAAGTCTTTAAGAAAGAAAGTGAACCGCCACCACCTATTGACGATGCAGATTAGAGAATACATAGAAGAGAACTGCGATATTGCAGAGGTTAAGGGTGGAGAGTATAGGCTTGTCTGCCCTGAGTGTGGTAGTGATGAGTCTTTTTATTTTAATGTAGATAAGAAGGTTGGTCAATGTTTTAGAAGTAAAAATTGTAGTTCACCAAAGTTTAATGATATCACACTTGTTGCTGTACTAGAAGGAATAAGTAATAGTCAAGCAATGAAGATGCTTGGTTATAAAGAGGGTGATGTAAAACAGAATAGGATTTCTCAGTTTGGGAGGTTCTTAAAAAGTAGAAATAGAAAAGTTGAAGTTGAAGAAACAACTGAGACATACAATAAAGCAAAGACACCTTACAATTTTATTAGGTATGCAACCATTGAGATGCTTCACAGACATTTAAAGAAGCGCAAGTATAAATTTAGTGTGTTAAAACATTTTAATGTAGGGTATTGTAGCACAGGTAAGTATCATCATAGAATAATAATTCCTATAAAAACAAATGATAATTATACTTTCCAAGCAAGGCGGTTGTATGACAAGGACGACCGTGAATTCCCTAGAATTCTAAAGAAACTAAAGACAGCCAAAGAAATAAATCTTTGGAAACAAAAGTATTTAAATCCCTATGGACATAAAAAAGAATTTATTCTTTACAATTATAATCAGACATATAAAGATCCTTATTTAGTAGTTGTGGAATCTCCAAAGTCTGTGTGGCGATTATATCAATACGGTTATCAAGCAGTTGCCATTCTTGGTTCTAGTATTTCAAGTTATCAAATAGATCTTTTGTCAATGCTTTCTTTAGAGTATATGATTTTCTGTCTTGATCCAGATGCATTTGATAAAGCTAAAGAACAACTTGAACAGTTAAAGATAGTTTGTGATACTCGTATGGTGAAGCTTCCTGATCATAGAGACCCTGATGACTTATCTAAGAAGGAAGTTAAGGAATTCATAATCAATGCTTCAAAGGTTACAAAATATTCTGGTTTAAAAACTAGGTTGCGTGGCACAGGAGCTTTGTAAGTGGTATATTATATTGTCTTTTTAGCCCTTTAAATAGGAAAGGAGTTTAACATGTCGGTTAAAAAGAAAAAGAAAAAACTAAAGAAGAAGAAGAAAAAAATCAAGAATGACGATGACGAAGTTGTTCGAAAAAGGAAAGGAAAAAAGAAAAAGTTTAAAAAGAAACATGATGCAGATTCTAAATTAAAAAAACTTCAGGAAGAAGATTGCTATAAGCATTATTTAGAAACAGATGCTGAATGTGGAAAGTGTATGTTGCAAAAGGAATGTGAAGTAGCTAGAGACAAGCGTGTAAAAGAACTTAAACTTGAAAAGGAGGATGAAATGCCAAAGAAACGTCGTAAAAAGAAAGATGAAAAGAAAGGTAAGAAGAAAAAGAAGAAGAAGGTAGAAGAGGAAGACGAGGAAGAAGAGGAAGAAGAAGAGGAAGAAGAAGAAACTGAAGAAGAAGAGGAAGAAGAAGAGGACGAAGACGAAGATGATGACGAAGATGAGGATGAAGACGAGGACGAAGACGAGGATGATGAAGAAGAAGATGACGAAGAAGATGATGAAGAAGAGGAAGACGAAGAGGAAGACGATGAAGAAGAGGAAGAAGAGGAAGAAGAAGATGAGGATGAGGAAGAAGAAGATGATGACGAAGACGAAGAAGAAGAGGATGACGAAGAAGAAGATGAGGAAGATGATGAGGAAGAAGCTGAGTCGGATTTAGAATTTAATCTGGTGCAAGCTGCTCTCCCAATTATTCTTGATAAAAACGTAGACCATGTTTTAGCTGACTTCGCTGAAAAGGGAAGCATTGCTATCAGCGTACCAAGTGCTAAAGAGGTACGGGTATATAGTACAGTTAAAGGTATTAGTAGAGGCGATAGTGAGATTGCTCGTGTCTGGTTACAGAAGGGTGAACTTACCATTGGCTTGACTAGGAAGGTCGATGTAAAAGGTTCCACAAAGGACATTCCTGGGTGGAAAAAGAGTTTTGCTAAAGTCGTTGCTGTCTTGTCTGATAAAACAGCCAAGTCTATTAAAAGCGGTGTTGGTGAGATTCTGGATAAATTGTCTGGTAAAAAGAAGTCCAAAGCCCCTTCAAAGAAAGCTGACAAGAAAGCTGATAAAAAAGCTGACAAGAAAGCTGATAAAAAAGCTGACAAGAAAGCTGGCAAGAAAAAAGATAAGGGTAAGGGCAAGGGTAAAAAGAAAAGACGTAAGAAATAATAACCATTCAGACAAACGGGCAGGGTAGGGGCTTTCTCTACCTTGCCCTTTTTTTTATAAGGGAAAACATAATGGAAATACATGCAAGTGATATAAACGAAGCTGTTCAAAAGGTTCTTGAGGTTTTATTGTATCCTCAATCTAAAGAACAAGTCCAACAAATTTCGCCTCGTAGTTTTAATTGTTATGAAATACAGGGACCATTAATTGTTTCAATAGCAGAGCCTGAAAAACGTATGTTGTTATTAAACAACAGGGCAGCAAATCCTTTTGCAACGATGTTTGAAACCCTATGGGTATTTAGTGGGCATAATGATATTAAAAGTTTAGAAAAGTATTTACCTAGAGTTAAAGATTTTAGCGATGATGGTGTAGTTTGGAGAGCAGGTTATGGACCAAGATTAATTAATAGAGATTTTAGTCAAATCCTGTATGTTTACGATTGTTTAAAAGCAGATCCAGACAGTAGAAGGGCTGTGATGACAATATGGGAACCAGACAATGAAATTCTCACTCATTATCATGATGGGTCTAAAGATTATCCTTGTTGTGATTTAATGCAATTCTTTATTAGGCAGGGTAAGCTTAATATGAATATGTATATTCGTAGCAATGATGTTCTTTGGGGCTTTAGCGGTGTTAATATTTTTGAATGGACTTTTTTACAAAGTTTATTAGCTAATCTATTGGAGGTTGAGGTAGGTACTTACAATCATATAGCTGGTTCAATGCATTATTATGATGATGAAAAGGTTTATAAAAGAAGCAAGCTTGAGGAGATAAGTAATCCAAGATTGTATGATTGGTTTACTCCACAAGATTTATGGGTTGGTGATTTTGGAGATGTGTTCAAAGAAATAGAAATTTCTTTTCGATATGGCATTAATTCTGTAGATTTAAAAGAGGATTGGAAAGACATAGAAGATAACAATGATATTAAAAGTCCTATATTGAAAGATTATTGTAGAGCATTTGATGCATGGGGGCATTTTCAAAGACTAAATTTTGATGATGCAATTGCTAGTGTTTACAGTATTAAAGCAGTTGATATTAGGATTGCATGTTTCCATTATTTAATTAGACAGAATAGGAAGTGGTGGAAAGAAAGATTTAATAAAGATCACATTTCAATGGTGACAGGTGATAAAAGTGATGAAGTTTTTAATAGTACTATAATGGTTTTTTTAAATGAAAAGTAATGGCTCCTGAAGCAGATGGATCATCCGCTGTTAAAGTTTATTTTGATGGTGAAGGTTTTCAAATATGGGAGAAGGCATGGCACATTCCTAGAGTGGGTGAATGTTTAACTAAAGATGGTAAGGTTTATGTGGTCAATATTGTTAATTATAAAATAGGCGCTTTGTGGCATGTGGAAATTTTTACTAAACATGTAGATACTGAAAACAATTTATTCAAGAGGTTGAGATGAGCGATGCACCAGTTAAATTTACACTAGATGGAATACCTTCTGTCGAAGAAGTTATGGAAAAGTGTAGTGGATTATTATTGATTGAAGATTGGCTTGCCCAATGGGGAAGACAACATCCTTTAAGTGCTAAAGACCAAGCGATAATTAATACATACGAGGCAGTAGATTTATTAAAGACCGCCCTTTATGAATCACAAGGTAGGCGCAAGCGTAATAAAGAAATGTTTTATACTGAGGTTGGTGATCTTATTGTTATGGCAATGATGAAAGCGGTTAGAGAAAATGTAAACTTGTTTGAAGTGATTAAGCTTGCCATGCAGAGACTGGAAAATGTAGAGTTTAAAAAGTCAGGAGCAAAAACCCGATGAAGTTTCTTATACTTAGTCTCAATCATTATGTGGGTGGCAGTGAACAGTTATCATTGTATTTATATGATGCTTTAAAAAAATATACTGATTGGGATGTCCAACATATAATTCTTACTTTGTCAGGTAGACCAAAGAAGGGAGCAATGCAACGGGAATTCTGTCAATACTACACGATGTCTCCCAAGAATAAAAAGTATCAAGAAACTATTAAGAAAATTTCTGAGTTTGATATTGTTCAGGTGTCTGATATGGGTCACTATGATGTTGACCATAAATTTTTTAAGGAGGGTGGTATCGCAAATAAACCTCCTTACTTTGAATTGTTTCATGAGGCTAATGAATTAAATCCTGAGTCAGAGTGGTTAGGTATATGGAGTAACTCACCAGACTACATAGAAAAAACAGCATATCCCTTTTGTAAAGACTTAGCTGAGTGTTTAGGGAATATTTATTCTATCAGACCTTTAATTGCAGAGAATACTGGAACCCGTTATTTACCACAGTTAATAGACAAAGGGCGTTTGCCTACACTAACTAAAAAGACGAACCTAGCGGTCAATACAAGCCGTTGTGTAAGTTTTAAAGGTCAAATAGGGGCGGTAAGGGCTGTACCATTTATAAATGGTCATGTTAATATTTGGGGCATGGGAAGCACGAGATATTCTTGGCAAATAAGTGAGGAGTTTAAGAAATTAAAAAAGAAAGATCAGAATAAAATTTTATTAATAAAGGATTACTTTGATAATTCTAAAATAGGAGAAATACTTTTATCTGCAAAGGTTATGTTTAACTTAACTAAGATACAGGATGGTGGGGGCGGTACTGAATACACTTCATTGGAAGCTTTAAAGTATGGGGCTATACCTATCATAGATAATGATTGGGGTGGTGAGTTTGCAAAGGAATGTTGTCTGTCAGTAGACAGAAAAGATCCAAAGGATATTGCTGAAAAGGTAAATTATGTATTTAAAAATAAGGAGTGGTATAAAAAGAAGGTTGAAAGTAATTATAAATATTTAAGAGATAACCATTCATTGGATGTGGTTAAAGAATATATAGATTATTTCAATGAATTGTTTGTACCCCGCAAAGCAAAATTAAAAAGAATAGATGTCACTGAAGTTGTGAAGAGGATTAAAACAAAAGCCGGGGTTAAAAAAACTAGAATGATTTTACCTATTGATGATATGCTTCGTTATATGAGGAAGTCTGCAATCACCACTAAGATATTTAATGGATCTAAAATTAGAATGAAATATTTCTATGCCTTTCATAGTGGTAAATTAATTATTGATGCATGGAAAACAGGAAGATGAAAAACGAAAATTTAGAAGCAGATACTTATCCTTTTGTTATGGAAGGAATAAATTTTTGTTGTGTTAGTTGTGAAGATACTTTCTTAGATGGCATATGTTTATTAGTAAAGAAAGATAAAAAAATTAATCGTTCGTATATTTTTTCTCATTTGATGCCAGTATTAGGAGTGTTTTGTAAAAAATGTCATAGTAAATATTGGGATAAAATTAATGAATTAAATAAAGATTTTACAAAAAAATTTTTTAAAATTATTAAGGAAGAATAATGAAAAAAATATTTAATTTTAATTTTACTCCAGGAGAAGAAATAAAAATAAAGTTATCTGGTGTTAAAGGTCAAATAAGTCAAGTCATTTTAAATTTAAATTTTGAGAAAATTTATTTAGTTAAGTGGTGGAATAGTCTGGATCTAAAATCAGATTGGTTTAAAGAAAAAGAATTAGAAAAAATTAATAAAACTATTGATAAAATTGGTATTGGTATTAATAAGGATAAATAATGAATATTGTTTTCATGAAATATTGTCCATTCATTGCTCTTACTACATATAGTGGTAAGAGTTCTAATTATTCTTACACAGGTGGTAGTGAAGAACGGTTGTCTGTGTTGAAATTTTTTCATGAGATGGGTTACAATGTTCGTATTAATTCTATGGTGTACATAAAAGATCTACAATGGATTAATTCAGATGACTGCAAGGGTAGTAGGTGGGAATGGTTGAGAGATTTTGAATACAAATTCTACAAACCAATTCCAAAAGGCTGGAAACCTTTTATAGAATTCGGCACAACCAATTTAAGATATACTTGTGGGGAAGAACGTTGGCCTTGTATTTATTTATTCAATGAGGTGATTAAAAAATATAAAGGCAATGTTTATTTTTGGCAGGGAGATGGGAACCTTCCCATAGTTTTTCATCCAGAAAAATTACAGTATGATTGGGTGAAGCGTGATCCTAATACTTCTAAGTTTGCATGGGCAAGGAATGTAGATAAAACTTTTGTACATAATTACAAAACAATGACGAAGAATAAACATTGGGTTGTAATTCAACGAGGCCATAAAGAATTACAGGATATTTTTTTAAATAAGAATGATGCACCAAGAGGTCAATACAATAGAATGGTTAAGGAAGATAAAATGTCTATTGAATATATCCCAACAGGTCTGCATTATGATTTAATTTATAGGAAGTTTAGAAAGCCTCCTAAAAAAATAAAGTATCCGCTTATTTATATTGGCAATCAAAGGTCTAGGATAAAAAGGTTCAGACAATATTATGAGGGTATGGGTGTTGATACTCATGTGTTTGGACATTGGACTGATGCATTTAAAGATACAAGTAAGAAATTAGTATGGCATGATCGTATAAATCAAAATGAAACGTGGAAGTATTATAAGAGAGCAGGGTGTACAATATTAATAGGTGATCCATTGTATGAGAACTTGGGGTGGTGGACTCCTAGAATCATGGAGAGTATTGTAAACGGGTGTCCTGTATTTGTTCACACAGAATATAAAAACTATCAGGAGTTAAAGTTTCCAGATTATTTTTACATCAATGATAAAGAAGAAGCAATTAAAAAGATTGGTGTTCTTACTACAGGAGTAAAGAGAAGCGGTAGAATAAAGATGGTTCAAAAACAACAGGAAGCAATTAAGCAATGGAATATTTATAGGTGGGGCAAAACGTTAAGGCGTATAATAAATAAGTACGAAGGTTTACAATTGTATAATATGTAAAGGAGTTTTTTATGGGAGTTGGTGTTGAGGTAGCAAAAGAAGAAGCGGAAGAAGAAAAGAAGATGAAAATTTTAAGTAAAGAAGTAAAGGCAATAAGAGATGAAAAGAAAAAGACAGCTTTAGAAATTTATAAAGCAATTACAAATTTTGAAGGTCTAACAGGTCTCACTGTTAATGGTATCTTGTTAGGTAGATTGGATAAAAATAAGGATAAACTTACACACATAATGTTGGAGGTTAAATTGTGAAAGCGTTGCCATTAAAAACTGGTGAAAGGATAAAAGAATATCAAGACACAAGGATGTATAGGACTTGTCCATTAATTATTAATGAGAAGACTGATAGTAATAAGATGGTTTCAAAAGAGAAGGTGTGTTCTCTTTGTAGATACCGTGTGAAGGATGGTACTTATGAAGGTGATTGTTCTTTACACTTTAAAGAGTTTGCTGATGCCTTAAAGTTTACTCGTAAGCATGAAAGATTTATTCGGTTTAAATTTAAAAAGGAAGGTCGGGTTTATTTAATAGCAGATGGTGATAAACAAAGACTTTGCATAGGTGATCCTGAAATATTAAATGCAAGTGAAAATTTATTAAATTTTGCACAGGCAGATATGTTAGGTGATTTTATAGAAGCATGGCATGATAATTGTTTGCCATACCATTTATTAAACCCGTACAAAGAACAGGATAATAGGAAGGTTGAAGTTACTATTCGTGCAGAAATTCATTTGCTACCAGATGAAAAGGGTGGTAAGGATTTGGTTAAGGCTGTTGATAATCTGGTGAGTGGTTCAAAGGTTAGCGAATTAACTTACGCACCTGATGTAAATAAATCATTTGTAGAATTAGCATATGAAAAAGTTGTTAAGCCCAAGTTTGATTTTAGTGTGAGCGGTTCAAAGGTTAGGAAGTTTGTAATCACTGAAGAAGATTTTTATAAAATGCCGTTCGGTGTGGTAAAGGAATTCCTAAGTATTGTAGACAACATGGATATCATAGTTAAGAATAAAGAACTTGGAATTAAATATATAGAGTTCACACAGCCATTAGAAGATATGTTCCCTATTGCATGTGAATATGAATTGGTATGAACATTTTAGATTATTTTCATAGGAAAGGTTTATGTGAATTAAATGTTCGCGAGCAAGAAGATGTTATTTCATATCATTATATATTTAATCATCGTTTTAAAAAAGAACAGCGAATAGAAGATGTGGATTTATTTAATAAACTTGTACATTTGTGCGAACAGTTGCAAGAGCTTGGATATATAACGGGTTTAAGTGTTGTTAATAGAAGTCAATTAATGGTAGCCTATGCATTTGTTAAGCCAAATCACGTAAGACATTATGGTGTTGATGTAGCTGGAGATCATATTCCAGAGGGTACATTAGTAGCTATGGGTGCAGATGGTATAAAAAAATACACATCACCAAAATTATTTGACCCAGAGCTACTAAGTAAAATGATTGAAAGCAGTAAGAAGGATTGGGCAACTATAGAATTTCCCAAAGGTATAGAAAAAATTGAAGGCACATTCACGGCGAGTACACCAAAGGATAAATCCTATTCTATTAAGGATTGGAAAGCTATAATGGATATGGATTTAAGTGTTCCAAAAGATTGGTGGGACACAGATACAGGAAAGGCACATGAATTTAAATCTAGTAAAGAAGCAAAAGAATTTTATGATTCAATAAAGGGAAAATTAAAAGATGTTCAAAAAAGAAAAAAGAAGCACATTATCATTGGACGAAAGGACGAAGTTCTTAGACACTTGCAAAAGGCAAAGATTAAAGGTTGAACAATTAGGTAAGGCAAATGGTTCTGCTTTTAAAATTGATCTTGGTGACGATTCATATATAATGTGGGTAGAAGAAATTCAAATTCATCATAACAATGAATCAATACCTGTTATACTTGACCGTCTAAGATTTAAAGATGAAAACCCTGGTCAAAGATATTGTAACATTCATTACAATACTATGTATGTAATTAAGATGGATGATGTTGCCAAGTATGCTTTGAAAAATAATAAAGGTGAAATAATAATCACAACAATAGGTAAGAACAGAGCATGTTATGTGCCATTAAAATTTTGGGGTGATTTTTGGGGTGACATAAAACAAAAAATTGCTGATGTAAATTTTGAAGAGTTAAAAGATAATTGTAAATTTATTCACCTGCACTTACATGATGAGTACTCTGTGTTGGATGCATTTGGTTCGTGTGAAGGTAGAATTTTAAAAGCAAAGACTTTAGGGATGCCAGCAGTTGCAATAACTAATCATGGTAATTTAGCGAGCGGGTTAAGATTCTATAAGGAGTGTAAGAAGCAAGGTATCAATCCAATACTAGGTGAAGAGTTTTACATAACCAATGATAGGTTTAGGAAAGGTCTCACAGAAAAAGAGAAGCAAATAATAGATACAAAATATAAAGCAGGTGAGAGGCGGGAAGTGTCTAGGGATTATTTGAAAAAGGTTGGGGCTACTTATTATAAACATGTGTTATTGTTGGCTAAAGATAATGAAGGGTTGAATAATTTATATAAACTTTCTAGCCTTGGTTTTACTGATGGGTTTTACAGGTTCCCCCGTATTGATGAAGAGTCTTTGTTTAAATATATGAAAGGTTTAATATGTATTACCGCTTGCGGGGGTGGTTTACTGGCAAAGACAATGTATGAAAGTGTTAATTGGGTAGACACCGAGGATTTTAAACCAAAGATTACTAAAGAATCAAACAGGGTTGTAAGATTATTTAAGAAAAAATTTAAGGATGATTTTTATATTGAAGTACAATTAATACGTTGGCCTGAGCAAATGAAATTAAATGATAAGCTTATTAAGATGGCTAAGAAGTGGAAGATTAAATTGGTATTAACAAACGATGTACATTATAATGAACCACATGAAGCGGAGTTGCATGATAAGTTAATTAAGATACAGAACAGAGACAAGCCTAGCTATAGTGCTCAGGACTTGTGGTTAAAATCAGAAGCAGAAGTTAAGCAGACCTATTTTGAATTTGCTAAAAAGAAAACACAGTATCCTTGGTCTGTTTATGAAAAGGCTATGCATAATACAATGGAGATTCATAAGAAGTGTTACATAGAAATTCCCTTGGGTAAATATGATCTTCCAAAGTTTGATTTAAAAAGTGCAAAAGGTTACAGAGATGGTATGTCAAAAGAAGATTATTTTATGATGCGTATTCAAATAGGCTGGAAGAAGAAATTGGATTGGCTTGAAAAGGGTTCAAAGCAATACAAAGAATATGTAGCTCGTTTAAAAATGGAATACAAAGTAATATTAAATGCTGAGTTTTTAGATTACTTCTTAATCATATTAGATATAATGGATTATGCAAGGAACAATAAATTTTTAACATGGGCAAGAGGAAGTGCAGCAGGAAGTTTGATTTGTTTTCTTGCAGATATTACTGCACCAGATCCTATTAAGTATGACTTACTGTTTGAAAGATTTTTATCTACAACAAGGGTAGCGGGTGAGTCTATGATTTATGATTGTGATTTTAAAGGATTTAGTTTAGCTGAATTTAATAGAATAAAACACATTGAAAAAGTGGAGAAAATGTATGGATAATAAACAAAAGATAATTGAGGCAGTTAAATCTGTAAGGACGGAAATTGCAAGATTAAAACTTGTGTCTGAAAAAGCTGATGAAGAGTCTGAACAATTTAGTAGGCGGTTAGATGAACTTATTATGGAAGCAAATGAATTAGGAATAACAAAGGAGGAATTAAAATGACTGATGAAGGTTTTAAAATTTTTATTTTCTGGACTTCACTCACTGTGTTGACTCCAGTTGTTATGATTCTTTATATGGGTATAGGACAGGCTGGATGGTGGGGATATAAAGAGTATGAGATTTTTAAAGTTAATGATCAATATGGTATAAAATCTAGAGGTGTTTGGAAATTTATTAAGCATATGTGGAGTTGGGAAAAGACAATAACTCTGTGTGCGGGTGAGACAGCACCAGTAGGGTTTAATACATTGCAAGATGCAAAGAATTTTGTAAGAGAAAAGTTAGAAGAATCTAAGCCTATAAAAATTGAAGAAGTTAAATTGGAGGATGCAACAACGTGATTATAGCAATAGATTTTGATGGTACAATAGCTGAACATAAATGGTTTGAAAAAAGTAATCCCACAATAGGTAAGGAAATGCCGGGGGCAATTAAAGCAATACAATATTTAAAACAATGTGGCCATCAAATTATTTTATGGACAGGTAGGAGTGGTTATGTGTTGTGTAATGCTGTAAAGTGGTGTACTAATAGGGGTTTAATTTTTGATGGTATTAATGAAAATGTTATAGATACTACAAAGTGGGGTTGTCATCCTAAAATTTATGCAGACATGTATATAGATGATAAGTCTCCTTATTTTTTAGTAAACGGTATTGATTGGAATGACATATTAACTTTAGTGAAACAATATGAAAGCATTAGAAAAAATAAAAAAGATTCTTAAGAAAAAAGGTAAGCTTAAAGAATGTGAAGAGGAGCTTAGGTATATTGAAAAACAAAACTTGGCAGACTATTTCTACTATATGTGGAAGCATAAAAAACGTGTGGAAAACACTTCCGGATCTTTGGTTGCAAGTTATCTCGGTGTGGCAAGAGTGGTTAAAAGAAAACTTCGTCTTATTCCTGATTATGTCTCCCTTCCTGATATTGACTGCGATTTTGCTGATCGTGACTTTATTGCTAATTATATTATCAACAAGTATGGTGCTGATAAAGCATGTAATATCGGAGGGTATCAGGTAATTAAATTAAAGGGTGCAATAAAAGCAGTTGCACATATCGATGGTATACCTTTTAATAAAATAAATCCTGTAACAAGGGTAATGAATGAGGATGATACAATTACTTCAGCATGTATGAGGGAAGGGGTGGTGGCTGATTGGTATAAAGATGAAGAGAATCAAAAATGGTTACATCAAAAAGTGTTACCTTTGGTTGGTCATGTTAGTGCTACCACAAAACATCCGGCCGGAATGATTGTTGCAAGAGAACCTATTACTAATTACTTACCGCTTAAGGTACAGGATTTTAAAAACGAAAGTGAAAAGACAGATGAAAGGAAGCGGGTTGTTGTAACACAATGGTCTGATAAGTATTGTGAAGAGCGTGGTCTTTTAAAACTTGATAACTTAGGATTAAGAACTTTAAAAATATTAAGTGACTTAGTAAATGTTGTTAAAAAACGACACAAGAAAACAATAGATTTAAGAAAGATAACAACAGATAGTAAGAAGATTTTTAAACAATTTAAAAAACAGAATATATATGGTATATTCCAATGGGAAACTGCTCCAGGTTTACGCATATGTAAAATGTTAAAGCCTGAAGTGTTTGATGATTTAATTGCAGGTATTTCTATTGTTAGACCGGGGACGGTGGCGGGTGGTGAAGATGTTACATTCTGTAGACGAAGACGAGGTAAAGAAGATGTCTCTTATCCACACCCTTCTCTTGAGCCTGTTCTTAAAAACACTTATGGTATTTTTGTTTACCAAGAACAGGTCATGCAAGCTGCTCACGTTTTGGGGCGTCTCACTCTTATTGAGTCTGATAAATTTAGGAAAGCTATTAAAGCAAAAGATCCAAAGTTAATTAATCCATACCGTAAAAGTTTTGTTAAGGGTGCTATTAAAAATGGCATGAAAGATAAGAGCGCCAATGAAGTGTTTGAATTACTACTTCACTTTGGAGGGTATGGTTTTAATAAGAATCATGCTTGTGCTTATGCTCTATATGGGTATTGGTTGATGTATTTTAAAGTTAAGTATCCACATGAATTTTTCTTAACATTATTTAAAAATCCTAAGAACAAAGACACTCTTGTTGAAATTAGAAATGATGCTAAGAAAAATAATGTAGATGTAAGATTGCCACACGTTAATAAAAGCAAAGAGGATTTTAGGATTGTTGATACTAAAAAGAAAATTTATATTGTGTGGGGGTTTGACGGGTTAAAAGGTTTAGGGCCTAAAGCGGTGGAGCCTTTGCTTGCTGGACAGCCATACAAGGGACTAGAGGACTTTAAAGAGCGGGGTGGTAAGGGTTTTAATAAGACGGTTGTAGAAGCTTTAACGTTTAGTGGAGCGTTGGAAAGTTGGGGAGATAAAAAAGAATTACTATTAGAATTTGCTGATCTTCAGTATGGTAAGTATAAGAGAGATGGTGGTGTAAGAAAATCTTATGAAGATGTAGTTGAAGGTACACCTGGGAAGACAGGTTATGCAGAACTTTCAAAGATAGATTTTTATAATCATCAAACAAGAGTGTTGGGGTTTTGTCCTGATTCTATTAAAGAACATTTCATAGATGATTTAGCAGACTTTAAACCAATGAGCTATGCAAAATATTTAGAAGCAAATATTTATGATTATGTTACCATTGCAGGAATTTTAAAGCGAGTACACAGTAGGGGGTATGGAAAATCTGGAGAGCGGATGGCATTTTTAACCATAGTGGATGGTGAAGAAGAATATAACTGCATTGCATGGGGTGATTATCTTTCTAGAACAACCAAGAAGAGTAAGAAAACTTATGAGGAATTAATAGAGAAAGCTCTCAATAAAATTGTTGTAGTGTTTGGTATAAAAAATCCTGAACGTAAAGATGATAGTAAGTCTATAATTTTCCTTAGTACCACAAAAAGAAGGAGAGGTGGTGAGGAAGAAAAAACTGGTTGTTATTTAAGGGTGATATCTAAATGAAAAAGTATGACAGAATTTTAATTGATGCGTCTAATTTAATGTGGCGGTCCTTTTACGCACATAAGCACTTAAAAGCCCGTAGGGGGCTCCAGACAGGGCTCATATACGGTTTTATAAAGGGGTTGCTGTACTACAAAGCAAAGTATGGTAAACTTAAAAGTAAAATGGTTATTTGTTGGGAGTATAAGTCTGAGGTGAGGTTAAAGATAGACCCAATGTATAAAGTGTCTCGTAGAAAAGAGGCGACACCTGCTCAAGCACGAGAATTCCAAGGATTCTTAGACCAACAGACGAAGTTGAAAGAATTAATAAATAGTATGGGAATGTTGTGTGCTTTTGAAAAGGGGTGGGAGGCAGACGATCTTCTATATACTTTGGCTGGTAGGTATGAAGAGGATGGTTATAAGGTTGCGATGGTTACTAAGGATCATGATATGTTTCAATGCCTTACAAAAAAAACTCATATGATTTGGCCTGAAAAAAATGGTGACAAAATTTATACAAGAAAGTTATTTAGAAAAGAGTATGGTATTAAAGCAAGTGAATATTTAGATGTTTTAATTTTAGCTGGCTGTACTACTGATGATGTGCCTGGAATAAAAGGTATTGGGGAGGCAACTGCAATTAAAGTTTTAAAGGAAGTTAAACTTAAAGCTATTTTTGAAGGAAGAATACCACCTAAAACTTTTAGTCCTGCACTACAGAAGAAATTAGTTGACGTTGATATAAAACATTTAAATAAAACCAGAGACCTTGTTAGGTTGTATGATGTTCTTGATTTAAAAGTAGGTAGAACAAAAGCAAGGTGGAAATTTGTTGAAAGAAAGTTTTTACAATATAAGTTTAGTCAATTTTTAAAACAGTTTGAAAAAATTAAAAAGTTAGGAGTGAAAAAGAGATGACAGTAACAGCATGGGTATTTTTAGTTTTATTTATTCTCGCTATAATGAGTATAATGAATTTGAAAAGAGATATGGAGTACATGTCTATGAAAGCTTTGGAAGCAAAGAAAGTTCTTGAAGGTGCAAAAGAACAAATGTTACAACAATCGTATCTTATAGAAAATCTTCGTAGTTTCTTTTCTTTCAATGGAGATAAATTAATTGCAAATGTTTCTTTAGATATTATGAGTGAGGAAGGTGAAAAAATAGGTAGAATGGAGAACCTTACATTTGGAGAATATAAAGCTCTCACTACATTTATCAATGCTTATATGCATCAGGGGAATATTACTATTAATGCAGAAAATGAAGGAACTATTAAGAAAAATCTTAATAGTGAGATAAAAGAAATGCTTAAGGAATTTAATTTACAAGACCCAGACAACAAACAACAGAAAACTTAAAACTGTATATTATTATTATGGCACTAAGCAAGTCGAAAAAACGTATTAAAGCAATTGTAGATGCTACCAGAGCCCTTACTATAAGTACGGGTAAAAAGTTTAGTCTTTATAAAGACGTTGTGATACACAGTCTTGATTATGACTTGGGAAATATTACAGAACTTTTTGCATTTTGGGCAATGGAAACTGAGAGGTTGCAATCTAAAGTAGGTAGGTTGGAATTAAATTTAGAAAGATTAGAAGCAGAATTAGATATCGAGATAAGAAGAAAGATTGTGAAAGGTAAAATACCAAAGCTTACTGAAGCGGGTATTAAACATAGAATAAGATTGAATAAGGAATATTCTAAAATTGAAGACGAATTATTAATAGCAAGAAGGAATCATAGGTATTTATTAGTTGCTAAGATGTCAATGTCTATGAAGAAAGATGTGTTACAATCAATTGCTGCAAATCGCAGGAAAGAATTAGATGATAAATCACTAATGGTTAAATCGCATAAAGGAGGCGATATTTAATGAAAAAGAAAAAGAAGAGTAAAAAAGACAAGGCTAAGGATAAATATAAGAAAGGGAAAGTTAAATCCAAAAAGGGAAAAGTTTCTGTAGGTAAGTACAAAGTCGATAAGAAGAAGATGGGTCGAGATGTCGAAGCTTCCAAGGGAGGAGGAGGCAGGTTTACGAATCCAAAATTTGATATGCCTGATTACGGTAAGTATTATTTTGTGATTGCTCCACCTTTAGAAAATATGGATGGCTTACCGTATGTAAAAGCGCCAAGCCATTTTGGACAGGGACCAAATAAAGATAAAGGTTTTGCCTGTATTAACAATCATCCTAAATATAAAGGGAAGTGTCCTGCTTGTTTAAAAGCAAGTAAGATGTATGATAAGCGTGATAAAATCTTGGAGAGTGCCGGGAAGAAGAAAGCTGAAGATTTAGAAAAATCTGACAGAAAGAAATTTGATAAGTTACATGGCATAGCAAGCGATCTTCGTATGAAGAAGCGTTACCTGTGGAATGTAATTAAGATCAAGAACGGTGAAAGTCAAGGTGTTCATGTCTTAGAAGTTGGCCATCCTGTTTGGCAAAAAATGGTTACATTCTTTGATGATTACAATTTATGTGATCCGTCAGAAAAGAATGTTCTTAAGTTGTCAAAAAATATGAGAGACCCTGAGAAAAAGGCGGGTAATTTAAACATTGCTTATGATATAGTTGTGTTGCCTGAGAAAAAGGGTCGCAAATTATTCATCGATGATGAGGACTGGGATGAGGCAATGGAAAAGTTGGAAAACCTTATTGAGTCTACTACATATAAAACCCCTAATGAATTAAGGGATATTATGGAAGGTGTAGAAAGCGATACACCTGTTGAAACAGATGACGATGAAGACGATGATGTTGATGACGAAGACGAGGAAGAAGAAGATGACGAAGACGAAGAAGAAGATGATGACGAAGACGAAGAAGAAGAGGATGACGATGAAGAGGATGACGATGAAGAGGATGACGATGAAGAAGAAGAGGAAGATGAAGATGAAGAGGATGAAGAGGATGAAGAGGATGATGAAGATGATGACGAAGAAGAGGAAGAGGATCTAGAAGACGAAATTAGAAGTGCAGCGAAGAAGAAAAAGAAAAGTAAAGATAAAAAGAAGAAAAAGAAAACCAAGAAAAAGAAAAAATAAATTCGGGAAATTACGGGGTAGCATTG
>SDBT01001153.1_pt1 | contig 45589 bp, 59 predicted proteins | sample 2277101 | NCBI WGS metagenome assembly SDBT01 (sample SAMN10404973, study PRJNA504765) | marine sediment metagenome | isolation source: marine sediment core GS10_PC15, 103 cmbsf | place: Arctic Ocean: Southern Knipovich Ridge | collected 2010
CTTTTTGGCTCCCCCGGAGGCGGATTTATTGTTTTTTGAGGAGAAACTGCTCCCTGATTCTGATTTGTTGTTTTTGGAGCTGAATGTTCAACCATAGAAGGAAGTCCTACTTTTTCAGGATCTTTTTTAATTTCATTTTGGATATGTTTTGTATTAAGTTCACCGCCTGTAATATGTTCCAAATATTTTACATCAACTATGGCGACGGCTGGCTTGCCACCTTTAGTTAGAACATAAAGTTTATCTTTTTGGACTTCAGTTACAATTTGTGAAAAGTGATCACGTGCCTCAGTAAGAGGAATAATGTTTTCCAAAGTTACTTTTAATTGCTCGTTCATTTCACCCTCCGCTCATGAGTCCCACTTTAGCGGGAGCTCAGAAAGTCCTCCGTAGCTCGCACTGAAAATACTGGACAAAGTCCGTTTTTCAGTAAGAGTGTAGGAGGGCCTACTAATTAATTTTACACCAATATAATGGTCATTTTAATCATAAAACTTATTAAGTTAATTGTCAATTTTAATAGTTTTTCAACATTCTAAATTATGTTATACTAATAGTAGATCTACGCAATTTAATGTGTAAATTTTCAATATGCGTTATTTATTAGTATTGCTTTGCATTCCTCCTGTAATTTTAGCTTTTCGTCATACTGAAAAAATTGAAATCTTACTTCAATTCCTAATAATTATGGGGTTATTATTTTTAGGAAAAAAATTATTAGGAATTTTCGGCTGCCTTAAAATATTTGGTTTAGCTCTGATTATTCTTGGTATTGCAGGTTATTACTTTTTAATGATTCAACCAATTTTTACTAGAGAAATAGCAAATTATAATATATTAGAGTATTTCCAGAAATGATCAAAAGAATTATTTCTATTTTATTTTTTATTTTCTTTTTAGGCTCTCTTATTTTATTTACTAAAAATTCTAAAGCACTAAATAACGAAGAAGCAATTGAATCTTTTAATGTAAAAATTACCGTTAATACAGATTCGAGTGTTGATATTAATGAAGAGATTAATTACTATTTTCCTTCTCCCCGTCATGGAATATTCAGATACATTCCATACCGCTATCTTGATAAAAGTAATAATAAACATTTTAAAACACCAATTGAAAATATAAGTATTACTAATCAAGATAACCAAGAACTCCCCTATACTAAAAGTCAAAGCAACAACTATCTTGAACTTAAGATCGGAGATCCCGACAAAACAATTGAAGGCCTCCAAGTCTATAATATATCTTACACTGTCACGGGTGTTTTAAATTATTTTGATGACCATGACGAACTTTATTGGAATGTTACCGGTGATGATTGGAAAGTTCCTGTTGAAAAAATATCAGTAGAAGTTACTCTACCTCCTCATGCAGATTCAATACAATCTATTTGCTATACAGGACCAACTGGCAGTAAAGATCAAAACTGTACTATTAGTACATTAGAAGACTCCGACACTGAAGAAATCAAAATTTTAAGCGATACTGGTCCGCTTACTATTGTTGTCGGTTGGAATAAAGGAATAGTAACCCCAATTGAAAGAACCTATGAAATAAGTCTGCGTCGCGAATCACCTTGGTTTTGGTTAGTTGCTTTATTTTCCTTAGTATTTTTATTATTTAAATATTTTAAAACTGGTCGCGATCCTGCTGGCCGCGGGACAATTGCTCCTGAATTTGAGCCACCAGAAAATTTAAAACCCGGTGAGATGGGAGCGTTAATTGATGAAAAAGCCCAAAATCATGATATTTCAGCTACCATTATTGATTTTGCTGTCAGAGGCTTTTTAAAAATTCGCCATAAAAACAAAAAATACACTCTAATTAAGATAAAAGAAGCTGACTCAACCTTTAACACTTATGAAAAAGATGTCTTTAATTCTATTTTTAAAAATAAAAAAGAAGTAAAATTAAAAGAAATGTATAAAGGTTTTTCTAACTTTAATGATATAAAAAATAAAATATTTAAAAGTCTAATTGATAAAAAATATTTTCTTAATAATCCACGAAAAGTTAGAAACAAATACTATCTAATTGGCATCTTGATTTGCTTTTTATGTGGTATATTCTTTTGGCTTTCGTGGCATCTTGTCGGAGCAATATTTATATCAGGAGTTATGATATTAATTTTTGCCTCTAAAATGCCAAAAAGAACTCGTGAGGGTGTCATTGCTAAAGAAAAATCTTATGGATTCAAAGAGTTTTTGTATCGGGCTGAACGTTATCGAGTAAAATGGCAAGAAAAAGAACATATCTTTGAAAAATATTTGCCTTATGCTATGATTTTCGGAATTGCTGAAGTATGGGCTAAGAATTTCTCATCAATATATAAACAACCGCCTGACTGGTACGAAGGAGATTTTGCTACCTTTAGTACAATTGCTTTTGCAAGTCAAATGTCATCATTTAGCCAAACTGCCACTCATTCATTTTCTGCTCCAGCAACTTCAGCTTCTTCTGGATCATCTGGTTTTGGTGGTGGCGGATCATCAGGTGGCGGTTTCGGCGGAGGAGGAGGTGGCAGTTGGTAAATAATAAAATCTCTAATACATTTCAAAGACTGCCATTTAGAAAAAAATTAACTATTTTAGAAGTTATTCTTGGAATAATAATACTATTTTCAATTGGATATTTTGGTATTTATCGTCTAATAATAAATGCGGATATTGAAAACTCAGGAGAAATGCAGGTTTCAAGTTTTATTAATAATGCCTCTGACTATTCTAATAGTACTCCTGATAGTCCTCAAATTCCTCAATTTGATAAGTTTGAACTGACTTTTGATATTGATTGGTATCATAATAAGAATTTTACAGATCCTAATTCAAAATATAATCGCATTAATAATGGTTCTGTAAATCCTTATTGGCCATACGACTCAAATCCATCAGCTAATACGCGAGAAAATATTGCCAGCCGCACTGATAATTTAAATCCAATCGAACCTGGTGTTGGTATCTCTGTTGATGGTATTTTTACAGCTCCAGATGGCCAAACTATTACTCAGCCTGGATTTTTCTTTCAAGATTATGAAATCTCTCAAAAAACTGATGCTTTAAATCCACAAGGAAAAAACTGGTTTTATCCTAAAGAAAATCCAAAATTCAAAATTCTTTTTTCTCCAACTCAAGAAGGAACATGGCAGTTTAGAATACGTCTCGAAGATTCAACTGGTGTTAATACTTATTTACCAACTATTAATACTTTTAATTGTGTTTCATCTGATAATTCTGGTTTCGTCAAAGTAAGTTCAACTGACAATCGATATTTCGAAACTTCAAAAGATAATCAATATTTAAATTTAGTTGGAATAGAGACTCTTGAAAAATTAAACGAAACAACTGATGAAACTTTTAATACATTAGAAGAAAAAGGTATTAATTTAATTCGTCCTTTATGGACAGGAGTTTGGGACAATCTTTTTGGCTGGTCTAATCAACATGGTAATGCTTGGCATACTAATACTGCCAGTATCACAGAAGTTCCAACTGATCATTTGATTACAGCTGAGCTGGATAATAATACCTATATGGATGTTGCAGTAAAACCTAATACCACTTATAATATTTCTTCTCTTATTAAAACTGTTGGTTTATTTGGTAGTAGTAGCCAATACGGTGCAGGGATCAAAGTATATTTTCCAGGTCTTTCAGAAGATCCTTTAACTGAATTATTAAGTGGAGACACAGACTGGACAAACTTATCTAGCAACTTTACTACTTTAGAAAATCAATATTTTGCTAGAATCCAAATTAGCACTTTTAATACAACTTCTGGAAATGCATATTTCACAGAAGCCTCTCTAAAAGAAGATCTTACTCCCACCGATTCAGATGACGATCAATTTGGTGTTGAAATTATAGAAATTCCTCATTTTGAAACTTTTAAATATATAAATCAAAATGCTGCTAAATATTTTGATCACATGCTGGAGAAAGCCGAAAATCACAATATCTACATTAAAACTCCAATTAAAAATCAGCATGAAGAAACATTCCGTCGTATGAAAAATAATGGTACCCTAGGAACAGGTGAAAATAATGATGGTAGCTTCTATGCATCAAATCCTACTCAGGCTGGTTTTGTTTACCAAAATTATTATCACCGTTATATAATTGCCCGTTATAGCTACTCAACAAATATCCATTCTTTTGAACTTGGTAATAACTTACCTTCCGCAGAAAAAGTATATAAATCTACTCAAGCTATGGCAAAGTTCTTTAAAGATAATGATCCGAATGAACACTTAGTATCTGCCGATATAGAGAATGGATTTATAACTAATTTTTGGGCTAATTCTGAATATTCAGACGTAGAATATGCTAATTGGCAACAAATTATCGGCGAATATAATCAACGACTTAATTGGAATAATAATATCCTTCTTAATTCGTCTACATATAAAAGCTCTCCAAATAGTCTTGAAATAAATAATAATACCAATCCTGATGACAACCGAAGTAAACCAATTGCTGTTGCTTCTGGGGCAAAATATAAATTTAATTGGTATGTAAAAGGATCAAATTTAAAGCAGTCTATGAGCCAAGCAAACTATGGTTATTATCCAACCTTAAGCATTTGCTGGCTTAAAAACTTAGAAGAAAATGATAGCTGTATAAATCCTGAGTCACCGTTTAATAAAGATAACACCCCTTTGGATTTTGATTGGACTAAAGCTAATCATGAAATAGAGGTTCCTGAAAATGTCCATTACCTGATAATTGCTCCTTCTATTAATGGCCTAGAAGGACTACTTTGGTTTGATGATATTACTATCTATGATGATACAAACAAAATTAATATCAATCTAATTAATGGTAATTTTGATAGCCCCAAACTCTATGAGGATACTTCTTTGATCTCATTAGATTTAGGCATTCAAATTGGTGGCAATATCACAGACCGTCAAGTCAAAAAACCGGTTATTACAAATATTACCATGGATGAGAGTATTAATAATTCAAATGGAACTTGGTTTAAAAAGTATCTTTGGTCATATTTATCTGATTACGGAATCTATCCTTTCTACTCTAACGCCATATTAAGTAATATGACTTCGGATGCAAAAGCATATATTAAATTTACAAATGATATAGATCTTTCAAATGGAAAATATGTTAACGCTAATACTACAACTAGTGATAATAATATTCGATCTGTTGGACAAAAAGAAATTAACCCGGATTCTGGAGAAGGAAATAAGGCTCATTTATGGATTAATAATAATTCTAATTCATCTGTCTCAGGAACGATTTCAGTTCCTATAATGGAAAACGGGAAATATAAATTAGAGTGGTGGGATACTACCACAGGTGAAATTTCAAAAGAAGAAGAAATAATGGCAACAGATAATACTATAAATATATCAATCGAAAATCTTACTTTTGATATAGCTATTAAAATCTTCAAACTTGATAGTAGATAAAATAATATTTTTAACTTAATCTATAATACTCAGATATTACGAACTATTAAATTTCTTTTAGATTTATAATTGAGTTATTTTTGACATATGTAAAAATATACTATATATTAAAAGTACTTCTTTTTCTCCTTTCAAACCTCTACTTTTGGGCAAAACCTTTATGGGTTTGCCCATTTCTTTATTTTCCATACCACCTGCTCGACAATATTGTATCAACAATGATATATTAAATCTGTTAAAGGGGGTGACATCTTTGAAACCTTTTATTTATTTTAGTTATGAACCAGTAGGCGAAAATGGCGATCGTAATAATTGCTGGAAAGCGCGTCTTGCAAACGATCCAAATAAAACAGCATGGGGAAGAAATGGCGAAACTGCTGTATCAAACCTATTGCAGATACTTAATAAAAAAAGAAATGCTTTCAGGGTAAAACTTGTAGACTGAATCTATCTATTAGAGCTATTTCATATAAGTAGCTCTTTTTTTTAACGGCTCATGGTATGAGCCGTTAAAATATTATATAATAGTAAGTGGAGGGGAATAATGAAAAAAACAATCTATATTACTTTGAGCGTTTTTCTTGGCTTTATTCTAAGTTTTATCCTTCATGCAATAATTGAAATTATCTATATTAACTGGGCTCAAAAAAATAATATTGTAATTTCAATGGTTAATAACTGTGCCTTACCGTTATGGCTAAATATCTTTCTTGTTGTCTTTGGCCTTGCTTTTGGTCTGTGGTTTGGTTTTTTTGCCTGGAAAAAGATATACCTAAATAAAATAAAAGTAAAATCAAGATTACTTAAGATTCTTGTTGGCATTTTAGTTCTAATTAATATTATTGGATTTATCTGGCTTATAAATTATTTTTTTGCACAAAGTTCTATTCAAACTATTACCAATTCTCCAACACCAACCCTAGTACCGACTCCTTTAACTTCTCCCACAACTACCCCAAAATCTTACTTAAGCCCAGATATACATGAAACACCGATATTAACAACTTCCCCTGACACAACCTTCTATAATTCCATTCAAATCATTGGAGACGATGAATGTATCTCTGATACCAATACTGCCTTAGATTTTCTAGCTGCTAATACTCCAACTCATTATAATGCTACTTTACAATATGTTGGCATCATCGAATGTGTATCGCAAGGATCAGGTATTTTTGTCTGGGAAAATCCTCCCCGATATACTGTTGGTGACTATACAAGAACAGGTACAACTCTTTGGTATGCAAGTACTTTACCCCATGAAGCTTGCCATACTAAACAATATCGGGAAAATAGACAATACCTCGGCACCCAGGCAGAAACTGAATGTTTAGCTACCCAGTATGATGCTTTAGAAAAAATGGGAGCAGACCAATCTACTTTGGATTACATTAAAGGTCTTTCTTCTACTAAATACTGGGAAATACCCTACGAAGATCGTTGGTGGTAAAATCTTATATTTTTAGAACTTTATTACTTTTTTATTTTAGTTTTTAACTCTTTAGTACTTTTTATATTCTTCAACAATTTTTGATTTAAAACAACTTCTCTAAATTTTAATTTTTTTGTAAGATTAGACTCTAATATTTTTACCGGCCTTTTTTTAACAATTAATCCTTTTTCTATTAGCGTTTTTAAATTAACAGTTTCCCCATCTTTATATTTCTTTTCAATTCTTGCAATATCGATAACAACATATTTTATTTTACGAGACTTAAATCCTTTAATTTTAGCTAAACGTTTTACTAATGGTGTCTGTCCACCTTCAAACCGACGAGGGATATTATGACCTGATCGTGATTTTTGCCCTTTAGTCCCACGACCAGCAGTTGTTCCTTTCCCGGAACCTTTTCCCCTGCCAACTCTTTTTGCTTTTCTTGCATGTACTTTTTGAATTTTTTCCATTACTTTTCCTTTGATAACTGCTTTAAAGCTTCTATCATTGCTTTACTATTATTAATTTTATTAGCTGTCCCTAAAATTTTTCCAACAATGTTCTTAATACCTGCTAATTCGCATATTGTCCTTAAGGCGCCTCCAGCAATAATTGATGTCCCAATTTTAGCCGGTTTTAAAATAATATGAGCAGCACCGTAATTAAACTCAATAGGATGATGAATAGTACCATCTACAATATCTACTTCAATAAAATTCTTCTTGGCAATTTTTGTTGCTTTATTAACTGCAATTGCAACCTCAGAAGCTTTCCCGATACCAATACCAACTTTACCAGTACGATTTCCAACAACAACTAAAGCTCGAAAACGAATTCGTTTTCCGCCTTTAACTGTTCTGGCAACCCTACTTACTTCCAAAACCTTCTTGTCAAACTCATCCTTTTTATCCATTCTTTCGTGATTACGATTTCCTTTAAAATTTCTATTCATTTTAAAACTCCAAACCTGCTTTCCTTAGATCTTCGGCTATTTTTTTTACCTTTCCATGATATTTATAACCAGCTCGATCAAAAACAATTTTTTTAATTTTTTTTGTCTTTAAAGTTTTTACTAAATCAAAAGCTAAATCTTTATTTTTCAAAGTTGATGAGGATGCTATGGTAATCCCTTTTTCATCATCAATTGCTTGAATATATAAATTTGTATTTGATCGAAAAACTACTACTCTAGGAAGACGAGCATTACCTTTTATTTTGCTTCTAATTCTTCTTTTTCTCATTTTTCTATTTTTCATCTTTATCCTTTAAACTCCGCTAATGGCTGTTTTAGCAGCCTTGCCAAGTTTGCGACGAGGTACTTCATCAATATATTTAATCCCTTTTCCTTTATATGGCTCAACTGGACGAACAGCTCTAATTTCTGCTGCTACTTGACCAACCTTCTGTTTATCTATCCCACTTATTGTAATAATATTTTTTTCAACTTTTACCTCAATATCATCAGGTATTTGATATTCTACCTGATGAGAAAAACCAACATTTAGAATTAATTTATTTCCATTCACTTCTGCCTTAAAACCTACTCCCTTAAAATCAAGTTTTTTTATAAAACCAACGGAAACACCTTCTACTATATTTGCGACTAATTTCCTAAAAAGACCATGCAATGACTTTGATATTTTGTCATTACCGGATTTAGAAACTGATATACTATTTTCTTCTTTTGTAATCTTTATTTTTCTTGGAAACTCCAAAGAAAGCTCACCTTTCGGACCAATAGCTTTTACTTCTCTTTCATGTATTTCTACTTTGACACTTTCTGGAATAATAATTTTTCTTTGACCTATCTTTGACATATATACCTCTTTATTTTACTTCCGCAATTACTTCACCGCCCAATCCTTTTCGACGGGCTACTTCTCCCTCAAAAACACCCTCTGACGTTGAAACAATTACAAAAGATTTAGGTCTCTTAGGTCTAGGAATATTACCTGAAGTTGCATAAATTCTATGACTTGGTCGGCTGACTCTTTGTACATCAGTGTAGTTTCCTTTCACAAGATTAACTTCAATTTTCTTAATATCTTTATTCTTGCTATTCTTGATTTCTGCTTCCCGATAATCTATAATTTCGTGATTATTTTTCATAATTTCTAAAATTGCCATTTTAATCTTTGAAAAACTTACAACTAAAGATTCATGTTTAGCATTCTGGGCATTTTTAATTTTTGAAAACATATCTGCAATTGGATCCATCATACTCCTATCAATTATTTACCAAGATGATTTTGTAATCCCGGGTATTTGACCTTTGTTTGCTAATTCTCTAAAACATATTCGACAAAGTCCAAACTTTCTTAGATATCCACGCCGACGACCACAACGAAAACAACGACGAACAATTCTTGTCGAAAATTTTGGTTTTTTCTTTGCTCTTTCAATTTGTGATACTTTTGCCATTATTATTCCTTAAATTATTTTTGCTTAAATCTTCTTTTTAAACGGAAAGCCTAAAGCTTCTAATATCAACTGACCTTCGTGAGAATTTTTACAAGTTGTGGTTAATGTAATAGACATTCCGTGTAATATTTCTGCTTTTTCGTGAGAAATTTCTGGAAAAATAATTTGTTCAGTCAAACTAATAGTATAATTTCCTTGTTTATCAAACCCTTTTTTATCCAAACCACGAAAATCGCGCATTCTAGGTAAAGTTATATTTGCAAGCTTGTATACAAAATCATACATTTTATTTCCTCTGAGAGTTACAACCATTCCGACCTCATCACCCTCTCTAATTTTAAAGCCAGAAATTGCCATACGAGCAGTCGTGATTTTTGGCTTTTGACCAGAAATTGCCATCAGACTTTCTGAAACTGCTTTTTTAAAATTAGCATTCTCTTTTGCTTTGCTTAAACCTACATTAATAATAACCTTCTCTAAATGTGGAACAGCCAATTGATTTTTAACACCCAAATTCTCTTGAAATGTTTTATTAATATCTTTTAATATTTCATTTTTAATCTTTGACATCTTTACCTCAAAACTAATCTAAGCTTTCTTTGCATTTTTTGCATATTCTTATTCTATTCTTCTTTTTATCACTTTTATCAACTGATGTAACCTTGTATCCAACTCTAGATGGTTTGCTGCAAGTTTTGCATACTATTGCAGCATTAGAAGCATTTACTGGCGCTGGTTTATTTAAAATTCCACCTTGAGGATTCTTACGCGATGGCTTTAAATGACGTTTAACAATATTTAATCCCGTAATTACAATTTTTTCTTTCGTAGGCAACACTTTTTCAATAATTCCCTTTTTACCTCGATCTTTACCGGCTATCATCATTATCTGGTCGCCTTTCTTTAATTTCATCAAACCACCTCCATTGCCATCGAAATAATCTTATTATACTTTTTGTCTCTAATTTCTCTTGCCACTGGCCCAAAAATCCGGCTTCCTCTAGGATTTCCTTCATCATCTACTAAAACAATTGCATTATCGTCAAATCTAATAACTGTTCCGTCTTTTCGTGTATAAGGTTTCTTTTGACGAACTAAAATTGCCTTAACAATTTCTTTCTTCTTAACATTGCTATGAGGAGTTGCTATTTTTACTGAACCAACGATTAAATCACCTAATTGAGCTGCCCTAGGAACCCCTTTTCGTAAGATTCTTATACATTGAACAATTTTTGCACCAGAATTATCAGCAACTTTTAGACGTGAATATGACTGAATCATTATTTACCTTCTTTAATTTCAATTTGCTTCCATGCTTTTCTTTTGCTTATTGGCCGGCATTCTTGAATAATTAAATCATCTCCAGATTTTACCTCTCCATTAGTATGAACAAGATATTTTCTTTTTACTGTATATCTCTTCCGATAAAGAGGATGCATTTTAACAAGATTTACTGAAACTAAAACACTTTTATCTTTAGAATCCCGCAAGGCTACTGCTTTTAATTTTTTCATTCTCTTATCTTTAATTTGCTTTGACATTTTCTTTATCCTTAGTAATTATATCTTTTTCTTTAGTTTGTTTATCCAATTCTTTCTCTAAATCTTTAGTAGTATTTTCCGATAAAACTGTCCAAATTTGAGCAATTTTCTTTCGAACTACAGTTATTTCATGATAATTCTTCAATTTACGAAATGACGTTTTAAACTTTAACTCTGTCATTTTTTTCTGAAGTGATGTTAAGTCTCTGAATAACTCTTTATTATTTTTTACTCTTAATTCTTTTAAATTTTCTTTCTTTTTCATCGCTTTATGCTTCCTTTTTAATAAATCTAGTTTTCACTCTTAATTTATGAGATGCAAGCCTTAAGGCTTCTTTCGCAATATCAGCACTTACACCACCCATTTCAAATAAAATTCTTCCCGGTAAAACTACTACTACAAAATGATCAAGACTGCCTTTGCCACCACCCATTCCTGTTTCAGCGGCTGTTTTAGTTATTGGTTTATCAGGAAAAATCCGTATCCATACTTTTCCACCGCGACGAATATAATGAGTAATAGCCCTACGAGCAGCTTCAATTTCGCGCGCGCTAATCCAACTACGTTCTAAAGATTTAAGACCATAATCACCAAACGAAAGCTTATATCCCCTAAAACTTGTGCCTCTCATTTTTCCGCGAGAAACTTTCCGATGTTTTAATTTTCTTGGAATTAGCATTTAAACCTCTTATTCCTGCTCAATTTTATCACCTTTATATATCCAGACTTTAACTCCGATAACGCCATAGCTTGTTAATGCGTCTATTTGAGCATAATCAATATCAGCTCGAAACCGCCCTAATGGAACAGAACCATTTCCGTAATGTTCTTTACGAGCAATTTCAGCTCCATTCAATCTTCCTGCAACAGCTACCTTAACGCCTTTTGCTTTGGCCTCCATAACCTTGGTGATTGCTTGCTTTATTGCTCTTTTGTAAGCAATTCTTTTTTCAATCTGTAAAGCTATTATTTGAGCTACTACTTCAGCTGAAAGATTTGGCTCTTTTACCTCCATAATTTCAATCTCAAGTTTGTTCGATGGCTGCCCTGTCTTAGAATTTATTAAGCTCTTACAATTCTTAAAAAGATATTTTTTTATTTCATTTATTCCTTGTCCGCTTCGTCCAATTAAAATTCCTGGTTTTGCTGTATGAATAATTATTTTAACACTATCTTGATCACGAACGATTTCAGTTAACGCTACACCAGCTGTTTTACCAAAACGCTTATCAAGATTTTCACGAATTTCAACATCACTAATAAGATTTTGTCTAAAATTATGACGTGAGAACCATCTTGATTTCCAATTTTTATTTAATTGTAGACGTAATGCCAATGGACTTACTTTATGACCCATTTTTCTTCCTTGCTTTTTTTTGTTTATTTACTTTATCTAACAAACTTTCTTTTGTATCTTTCTTTTGTATCTCGGTTAATTCTACACTAATATGAGCCAACCTTTTAAGAATTTGGGTTGACCTGCCTCTATTAATAATTCGTCGACGTTTTAACTTTGGTCCTTCATCAATACGAATCGATTTTATTATTAAATCTTCTGGTAATATATTTTTATCCTGCACAGCAGAAGCTGCAGATTTCAAAGATAATACTATATATCTAGCAGCATTAAGATTTGAAAATTGTAAAATATCCAAGGCTTTCAAATAATTACTTTCTTTTTTTACTAAATGATTTGCTAATCTTAATTTATCCGGCGTACATCTTACAAATCTTCTCTTAGATACCATCTTAACTTCTTTTAAATTTTCTTTTTTATTATTCTTCTTTTCTGCCATTATTATTCTTTCTTAGGTGCTTTAGTCTCACTTGTTTCTGTTGTTTTCTGAACATGCGTTCCTTTAGTAACCGCCCCTCTTTCTTCTTCACGAGCCATACGTCCACCATGCCTTATAAATTTACGTGTGGGAGAAAATTCTCCCAATTTATGACCAACCATATCCTCAACAATTAATACTGAAATATGCTGTCGTCCATTATGAACGCCAATTTTAAATCCAACCATCTCTGGAGAAATTGTTGATCTTCTGGCCCAAGTATTGATCACAGTTTGGTCTCCCTTTTTATAATTACTAATTTTTTTCAATAATTTTTCGTCAACATATGGACCTTTTTTAAGTGAACGACTCATATTATTCCTCTACTTCTTTCTTCTTCTAAGAATCATTTTTTTAGAATACTTTTTCTTTCGACGGGTTCTTACTCCCAAAGCAACCTTGCCCCAAGGAGTCTTTGGATGCTTAAGACCAATAGGATTTACACCTTCACCACCTCCATGAGGATGAGCTGCTGGATGCATAGCTTTTCCTCGAACTTGTGGCCGAAAACCCATATGGCGCATACGCCCAGCTTTCCCAATTCTTTGAGCACTGTGACTAACATTTGATACTTGACCGATAGAAGCAAAGCTATTTTTATTTATTAGGCGAATTTCTCCTGAAGGTGCTTTTAAATGTACCCATTTTCCCTCTTTGGCAACAATTGTAGCCATTGTACCTGCTGAACGCACCAACTTACCACCATGTCCTGGCCGTAACTCAATATCATATATATTCATACCATTAGGGATATTAACTATTCTCATACGATTGCCATTTTTAATCTCAGTCTTTTCTGAAGCTATGACTTCATCGCCAATCTTAGTCCCCTCCCAAGCCAGAATATATCCTTTTGTGTTATCCTCAAATTTAGCTAAAGCTATAAAGGCACTTCTATTTGGATCGTATTCAATTTGTTCTATTTTGGCAGGTTTCTCAATTTTTTTTTCTAACGAAATAATTAAACGGTATTTTCTTTTTGCACCACCGCCTCTATGCCTAATACTGATTTTCCCACTTTTGTCTCGTCCGGCCGATTTATTTAATGGAACTACTAAACTTTTTTGAGGTTTCTTAGCAGTTAAAACTGAATAATCTGTCACTGTCATTTTTCTGCGTCCCGGACTAGTAGGTTTTATCTTTTTTATCATATATTTCCTTTACTTTTCTTCAAAACCAGGAATTTTTTGACCTTTTTTAATTCTCACAATTGCTTTTTTAAATCCTTTTAATTTTGCCTGGTATTTACCGCGAACAAGTTTTTCCTCAGATTTCACTTTAACAACATTTACTTTTTCTACTTTTACTTTATATAAATCTTTAATTGCCTGGGCAATCTGTATTTTATTTGCTTTTTGATTGACTTTAAATGTATACACCCCGTCTGCAACTTTACTCATTGTCTTTTCGGTTATCATCGGGGATATAAGAATCTGTATCATTTTTTTCTCCTAAAATTTTCTTGAATACTTTCAATTCCTTCTTTATCAGTAATAAGATAATCATAATTTATTAAATCCAGTAAATTTACCCCAGAAGTCTGAACTACCTTAACAAAAGGTAAATTTGCAACTGATAATTCCAAATTGACATTAGTATCTTTTAAAACAAACAGTATTTTTCCTTCTTCAATTGGAAGTTTTTCTAAAAATTCCTGTATTTGGTTTGCTCCAATTTTCTTAATATTGAACTGAGAGATAACAATTAATTTTTTATCTTTTAACTTTTCAGATAATGCCATTAAAACCGCTGCTTTGGCCATTTTCTTAGGAATTCTTTTATTGTAATTTCGATCCTTTCGTGGTCCAAAAGTAACTCCGCCACCAACCCAAAGAGGGGACCGAATTGATCCAGCCCTGGCACGACCAGTTCCCTTTTGACGAAAAGGTTTTCTGCCGCCTCCACTTACTTCTCCTTTATCCTTTGTATGAGAAATTATTCTGCGCTTATTAGCTTTATTTCTCTCAATAACTTGGGCAAGCAGTTTATGATTTATAGAATATCCGAAAATTTCATTCGAAAGTTCAATATTCTTTGATTCTTTATTTTTTTCTGATATAACTTTAACTTTCATTTTTTTCTTCCTTTATGGTCCATAATAATACTGGTGAATATTTATTTCCAGGAACTGCTCCACGAATTAGAACTTGACGATTTCCTTTATCTACTTTTATAATTTTCAAATTTTTAACAGTTGTTTTTTGAGCCCCCAAATGTCCTGGCATCTTCTTTCCTTTAATTACTCTTTGAGGATAGGCAGACCCAATAGAACCTGGTTGTCGATAATTATTTGAACCATGACTTTTTGGACCTAAATGGAAATTATGTCTTTTAACTGTCCCGCTAAAACCTTTTCCTTTACTTACGGCGGTAACATTTACAATTTCTCCCTCATTAAACTTTTCTAAATCAATTTCATCGCCTACTTTATATTCTTTATCTGATTTTATTTCAAAAAGATGTCTTAATTTGGTTTTTATTTTATTTAAATGGCCTTTTTCCGGTCTATTAAGTTTCTTTTTTAATCCTGCTCCAATTTGAATTGCCTGATAACCATCTTTTTCTTTTGTTTTTATCTGGGTAACAATATTTTTATCAATTTTAATCAAAGTAACTGGTATTTGTAAACCAGTTTCATCAAATATTCTACTCATTATTATCTTTTGACCTAATATTGCTTTCATGACAATCCTAAAATATTTTGTCCGGAAACAACCATTTTAAACAGTTATTATCCTGACTTACTATAAGTAATTTCCTATTAATTAAATTTGTTTAAAAAGCTCTAAGTCTTTATCTCGATATCAACACCTGCTGGCAAATCAAGATTCATTAACGAATCTATTGTTTTCGCTGAAGGATCCATAACATCAATCAATCGTTTATGAATTCTCATCTCAAACTGTTCGCGACTATCTTTATGAACAAAAGGTGATTTTAAAACAGTAACTTTATTTTTTTCTGTTGGCAAAGGAATGGGACCTGTTACCATTGCTCCTGTCCTCTCGGCAGTTTCAATAATTTTACGAGCAGATTTATCAATAATTCGATGATCATATGCCTTAAGACGAATTCGAATCTTTTGTGATTGTTTGGTTTTTTGCATTCTTTTGCCCTGAAAAAATCCCTTTTTTACCAAGGTAATTTTTTAAGTTTTGTTATTTGATAATTTTAGTGACAATACCCGCTCCAACAGTTTTACCACCTTCTCTAATTGCAAACCGCATACCATCTTCCATAGCTACTTGCTGTAATAATTTAACTTTGAATTTAATGGTGTCGCCCGGCATAACCATTTCAGTATCTTTTGGCAACTCAACTTCACCAGTAACATCAGTTGTTCGAATATAAAACTGCGGCTTGTAACCCTTGAAGAAAGGGGTATGACGACCGCCTTCATCTTTACTTAAAATATATACTTCACTTTCAAACTCTGTATGTGGAGTAATTGAACCTGGTTTGGCTAAAACTTGGCCTCTTTCAATATCATCTCTTTCAACTCCTCTTAAAAGAGCTCCAATGTTATCACCAGCCAAACCTTCATCAAGCTGCTTTTTAAACATTTCCACTCCGGTAACTGTAACTTTCTTTGTTGCTTTAAGACCAACTACTTCTATCTCATCGTTAACATTTACTTTTCCTCTTTCAATCCGGCCAGTGGCAACTGTTCCGCGTCCTTTAATTGAAAAGACATCTTCAACTGCCATAAGAAAAGGCTTATCAATCTCTCGCTTTGGTTCTGGAATGTAACTGTCTAAGACATCCAATAGTTCTTTAATACTTTTTTCCTGCTCTGCATCACCTTCTAAAGCTTTAAGGGCTGACCCTTTAATAATAGGGATCTCATCACCTGGAAATTCGTATTTCTTTAAAAGGTCTCTTACTTCCATTTCCACCAATTCTAACAATTCTTTATCACTTACTTGATCAACTTTATTTAAATAAACAACAATATTTGGTACCCCTACCTGACGAGCTAAAAGAATATGCTCTCTTGTTTGAGGCATTGGACCATCAGCGGCTGAAACTACTAAAATAGCTCCATCCATCTGGGCGGCTCCAGTAATCATGTTTTTAACATAGTCAGCATGTCCTGGACAATCAACATGAGCATAATGTCTTTTCTCGGTTTCGTATTCAACATGACAAGTAGCAATTGTAATCCCACGATCTTTTTCTTCGGGTGCATTATCAATCTGATCAACAGTTCGAGCTTCGGCCAAATTATTTTTACTTTGAATTTTCAAAATAGCCGCGGTTAAAGTTGTTTTACCGTGATCAACGTGACCGATAGTTCCCACATTAACATGGGGTTTCTTGCGTTCAAATTTTTTTTCTGCCATATAAGCTCCTTTCCCCCGTAGCAATAGCACTACAAAAAGATTCCTCTTGTAGTAAATATCGGGGCTGCTGTTTAATTTGTTCTTACTTAACTATACCTTAAATAACGATTTCTGTCAACATCCAATTAACAAAAATCCCCTCTTTGATTATGATAACAAAATATATATTCTAGGTCAAGTATTTTTCTTGATAAGCTCTAGATAGGTTAGAGTAAAAACTGAAGACCTGAAAGTACTAACTGCCCCACCCCAGACTAACACTACAGCTAAGAAAATTAGTCCAGCAAAAGCGGCATATATCCAAACAGCAACTTGAGAAACAAGATATATCCCTAATCCTATTACAAACAATAATCCACCAAGTAAGACAAAAACTAGCAATGAGACAATGGCAATTAAAATACCAACGGCAATTAATAATAGATAGATAACTAAAATATCTTTCCAATGTTTGCTAAAAAATTTCCAAGAGGACATTACTGCCTGCCAAGCTCCTTGATCGCCCAAAACAGCTGAACGAAGAATATATGGTCCGGCTAATCCTAAAAATAGCCATAAAAGAAGATTACATAGAAAAATTAAAATTCCATAGATAACGGCAAAAACATAGATTTTTGCTAAAATCAAGAAAATTACTGGCACGGCTAATAGCAAGATTGAAAGAAAAACAAATAAAAATATAATTAAATCCACACCCAAAAGACGCCAGAACTTATGCCAACCAAAAACAAAACCTTTTTTAAAACCATGCTCCTGATTTTCTTCAATTGCTTTAACAGAGCCCAAAAGACCACCTTCAGCTATGATTGAAACAATTGCAAACAATAGCCCTAATAAGAAAATTATTACCAGAATTGTAATAATTATTACACCATAATTTGACCAAAATGTTTCCCAATTAAATGATGTCCCTGTCTCATTAAAGAATGGTTTCCAATTATCTGGAAAATTATTACCTGGCAAAGTAAAATTAAAATTAGCACCACCAGCAGCCCCACCAGCCAAAATCCCAAATATCCAAAGATACTTGTTTTTAATTGTTATTTCAAAGGCTCTTTTGAGAATTTTTAAATAGTCCATAGATTCCCTTCTCTTTTTTTATTATGACATATAAAAAAGAAAAAATCTATAGTATATTTGATTTTTAGTAATTTATAGCTATTATTTAACCAAAGCACCTTAACAAAGGAGGTGATACTTTTGGAAAGAAAGTGCCAACATCCAGACTGTAAAAGATTTCTTTCAAAGTTCGTCCCTTATAATATTATCTATTGTGGCTTTCATCAACATGCTTGGCGCCTTCTGAATAAAGACGTTATTGATGACAGTCTAACAGAAGAAGATATGCTATTTATCTTTCATCATCTAGATGGATGTATTCCTTCTGTTTTATCTTCGTATCTTAAAATCCCATATGCAAACATTGCTTACTATATTAGACATAAAAAAATCAGAGCAAGAAAAAAGAAAAACACAAAACGCTATAAAACAATTCCTCAAATAGAGATAATAAGAGTAATATCAACAGTAAGAAACTGGGTTTCAATACAAACTATGGCAAAAAAGCATCATATCTACGATGACACTCTCCGTAGATATGCTCATGAAGGACATTTTGGTCTAATGGGTAAAACTCTACAAGGAGATCCGGCTATAAGTGTTTACTGGTATGAAAATCCAGAGGAATTCAAAAAACGTTTTGCCCAAATTAAAGCAAGAAACCTAGATAATAAAATACCTCTTAACTTAGATAGTAAAGAAATCCCCTTAAGCTCAGTTGCTCATTATTGTCATATTAATCCTCGAGCAGCTTACTATTGGCATAAACATAATATTGTCCCAAGTATTCTAAAAGATGGCATACGAGTTACCTTTCGTGAAGACTTCATTGAATTCTTAGAAAGAGTCGCCCACGGAGAAACTCGTTTGAGACCAGAGACCATCGAAAGGCTCAAAGAGCTACATCAACAAATATAGACCTTCCGAAAACGAAGGTCTTTTTCTTTAGAACTAAATATTATTCTTATTTCTTTTTGCCTTCTATTATTTTTTCTGCAATATGTCTTGGGACTTCAGCATAATGATCAAATTCCATAGTATATGAAGCCCTTCCTTGAGACATTGACCGCAAAGTTGTTGCGTAACCAAACATTTCTGCCAAAGGTACCATCGCATCAATTACTTTTGATTTTGCTCGATCTGACATTTTTTCAATGTGGCTTCTTTTTGAATTTAAATCTCCTAAAACATCTCCCATAAATTCTTCAGGCGTAATAGCTTCTACTTTCATAACCGGCTCCAACAAAACCGGATCAGCCTTTTTAACCCCTTCCTGCAAAGCAGAAGAACCAGCGATTAGGAAGGCAATTTCTGAAGAGTCTACATCATGGAAAGAGCCGTCATATAACTTAGCCGACATATCAACCAAAGGGTAACCGGCAATAACACCCTTAGACATGGCTTCCTTAATACCTTTTTCAACGGCTGGGATGAACTCTTTTGGAATAGTTCCGCCGACAATTTTATCAATAAACTCAAAACCTTCACCTTTCTCTTTTGGAGCAAGTTCCAGCCATACATGACCATACTGACCGCGGCCGCCAGTTTGACGAATATATTTTCCTTCTTGCTTGACAGTCTCTTTGATAGTTTCCTTAAAGGCAACTTGAGGTGCCCCAACATTGGCTTCAACTTTAAATTCTCTTTTCATTCGATCAACCAGAACTTCTAAATGAAGTTCTCCCATCCCGGAAATAATGGTCTGACCTGTTTCCTGATCGCTTTTAATTCGAAATGTCGGATCTTCTTGGGCCAAACGACCCAAGGCAATGCCCATTTTTTCCTGATCTGCCTTAGTTTTTGGTTCAATTGCCACTGAAATTACCGGATCAGGAAATGAAATTGATTCTAGTATAATTGGGTTATTTCCATCACAAATAGTATCACCAGTAGTAGTCTCTTTCAAGCCAACAGCGGCGGCAATTTCACCGGCATATACCTCTTGAACCTCTTCGCGGGTATTAGCATGAAGACGAACAATTCTTCCAATTCTTTCCTTTTTATTTTTTCCTGCATTTAAAACATATGAACCAGCTTTTAGGGTCCCTGAATAGACACGAAAGAAAGTTAAAGTTCCCACAAATGGATCAGCTGCCACTTTAAAAGCTAAGGCTGAAAATGGTTCTTCGTCTAATGCTTTGCGTTCAACTTCTTCGTCTGTTTTAGGTTTTTTACCTTTTACCGGTGGAATATCAACCGGCGACGGCAGATATTCAATCACCCCATCCAATAATGGCTGAACGCCCTTGTTCTTTAAAGCCGATCCACAAAAAACCGGTACTAATTTATTATCTAAAGTTGCCTTCCTTAAAACCTTTTTTAGTTCTTCGTAAGTTGGTTCTTTGCCGTCAAGATATTTTTCTAATAATTTATCATCTTGTTCGCTGATTTTTTCAACTAATTTATGTCGCCACTTTTTAGCCTCTTCTTCAAGATTTTCAGAAATCTCTTCTTCTTTTACATTTTGACCTTTATCTCCCTCAAATGAATAAGCTTTCATCTTTAATAGATCAACGATCTTAGTAAGTTTATCTTCAGTCCCATCAGGAATCTGAACAGCCACCGCATTATTAGTTAATCTGTCTTGAATAGATTTAAGTGAATTTTCAAAACTTGCCCCCATGCGGTCAAGTTTATTAATAAAACAAATTCTTGGAACTTCAAATTTGTCAGCTTGATGCCAGACAGTTTCAGACTGCGGTTCAACCCCGGCAACGCCGTCAAAAATAACCACTGCCCCATCAAGAATCCTAAGAGACCTTTGAACTTCAGCTGTAAAATCAATGTGCCCCGGAGTATCAATTATATTAAATCTTAATTTTTCTTTTGGATTATCAAATGTTGCCCAAAAACAGGTAGTCGCCGCTGAAGTAATTGTAATCCCCCGTTCTCTTTCTTGAGCCATCCAGTCCATGACTGCTTCGCCTTCATGAACTTCGCCAATTTTATAGGTTTTTCCAGTGTAATACAAAACCCGCTCAGTAACAGTAGTTTTGCCAGCGTCTATATGAGCAATTATCCCGATGTTTCTGGTTTTCTCTAATGAGTATTCTCGTGCCATAATCTCCTTTTATTCCTTATTATTTTAATTTTATCCCAATACAAAAAGAATTCCCCTCAAATAGTATTATATAGTATCTTCTGATAGTTATCAAGAGATCTACTCCTATATAAGGGTATATACCTATTAGGGCCTTGACCCTGCTAGAACTCCTTTCTGCTTATTGAATTACATTCAATCACGCAGAAGCGTCGTCTACAGGGTCTGCGCCCCGACGTTACATCGGGGCTTGACAAATGACTTAAATTGTGATATGATACATAAAATGGGCTGGTATTTAGGAGAAATAGTTATCTTCGTACTCTAAAAGGTAGCTATTTCCCCTGAATAAGGGCCAATATGAGCAAATGGAGGAAAGTAAAAATGGCCACCGATAAAAAAATGGCAGGATTGATACATAAATCGGGGATTAGACTGGTCATAAAAGACGGTCAAAATGCTCGGTTTCTTCACAATGACGGTCATCTCATCTGTAAATGTAGAAGTATCCAACCAACACTATCCGAATTCAAGTCCACATCAGACAGCCTTGGCTCTGGATTGATTGTTACCGAAAAAAACAACTTTCCAGAGATAATGCGCCAACTCGCAGCAATGAACTGATGTGACTACTGATTCCGAAATCACCGAGGCCGAATATGAGCTTCGAACCAATAGGCCATTAACTTAAAGGTTTCCAAACCTGCAAGCAGTGGCCTTATTTCTATTAATAAAAAAGTTCCTGATGATATCAATTATTTATCTTTTAAAAAGACTTCTGTCCTTTAAGGTTTAACCTGTTAGGGGCCTTTACCCTGAGCGAAGTCGAAGTAATATTATATAAATAGTTAAGCCCGATGCTTGCCATCGGGGTATTCCGCTGAGGGTTGACAAAAGGCCTTTTTTGTGGTATAATACATAAAATGGGCTGTTATTTAGGAGAAATAGTTATCTTCGTACTCTAAAAGGTAGCTATTTCCCCTGAATAAGGGCCACTGGGCGGATGCCCTGCGTTGTACCAGGTAGCCATACCTGATACAATATGTTCTTTCCTCAAGGAGGAATGTAAAATGGCAGCACCTATTCGCGAAATCGTAATTGGAGGCATGACTGGTGATATCGTATCAGCAGCTTATGCCCACATCGTCAAAGACATCCGTCAAAGAAATATTACGGACATCAACGAGCATCATGAAGATACGTACCAGGAAGGAGTAGACACTGTCCCGCTCCTCGATATTTATTCTGATGATGCTGAGGTAGCAAATAAAGCAGCCGGGTATTTTATCTACAACAGTTTTGCAATATTCCCGGAGATGTGCCTCAAAGATTGGTCTCTTGAAAAAGTCATCATCACCGAAGAAACGAAGATCAACTCGCAACACTCCGCTAAAGGATTAGTCCTTTTACGATGTACCAACAACCGGACGATGCGCCTCTGGGTGGAAGTCAAAAAGCATTTTACCGAAGATGGCGACATCTTCAAGATTGATCAACATTGCCGCTCGGCGTACAAAGATGAAAAAGCTGATGCGATCCTGAAGGCCGCCTGCGAAGTCGCCTGATCCAACTGATCTAAAAACCGTCGGAACCTTTCCGGCGGTTTTCTTTATATCTTTCTTTTTTCCCATTAATTGACAGACTATTAATTTTATATTATATTCACATTATCCTTAATACAGAGGTGAACCTGATGGTTGATAAGAAAGAAGGAATTCTGACTTGCCCTGAATGCGGAAACTGTGATCCTTTAACAATAATGATTCTTTTTCCTGAAAACCTCTTTCTCCATCGACTGAAAGAAATGATTCCTACTGCTGTACAGACCAAGGTAAAACCTCTTTCTAAAGAACTTGGATTAAGGGGCCGTCTTCCTAATCTTTTCTTATGTCTTTCTTGCACAAATCCTTTTCGCGTTAACAAAAACGGCAGAGAATATGTTTCGCGTTTTTCTCTCCTTTGCTGTCCATCGTGTGGTTTTAATATATTGGGAGCCTTTCGTGCATCGAGCCGAGACCATGATACCCGGCTTCCCAGCAGATCAAAGGGTTTTCGCAAGATTTGGTTTTATGTTGATAATAACTTTCCAAACCAATTCACCTGTCCTAATTGCGACGCAAAATTCTTCCTTGATGAAGATGGCGTTGAAAGCACTTGATCCAATTACTCCGCTGGTTTCCCAGCGGTTTTCTTTATTTTTTAACGGCTCACACCCTGAGCCGTTAAAAATTACCCTAAAATTTAGGTTTTAGTAATCTTGACAAAAAGGGATAATTATTATAAGATAAAAAATCTGAAATGATCCTTGTTTAAGAAGAGGAGGAAAAAAGTGTCGCCAAATGAAGTAGTTCTTGGAGCGCCGATTTTCGGTAATGACCCCGGACTTCTTGTCCAGTCGCCAGTAGGTCAGGTGACACTGCACACAGAAGTTAGAAAAGAAGTCAGCCACCCAATGGAAGTGGCCTTTCAACAAGGGCTTGAGTATTTCGCAATCATTGAGGGATTAACACAGATGAAAATTCCTTTTAGGATTGCGATCGGAAGCCCTGAGTTGATCTTGCCGCCTGCTATGGAGGCGATCGAAGAAGGAGGGTTTAAGACGATTGAGTTCCCTCGTCTTAACAGTAGGCTCGCAACCTATATAAGAGATGTCGCTATTCGTCCAAGAAGAGACATGATTCTTGTTAATCCAGATCTGAAAGATCAGGGCATTCCGGAAGAGATTGACGGATGTCGAATCGTCTTCTCAGATTCAGGTGAAGGAGGCCGCACGCTCTACTCCGGAGAAACCCTATTGGTCAGTGATGAAGTTTCCTACGAGAGGACCTTTACTACTGATCTTAATTCTAATCCTGAGCTTTTAGCTCAAGTTAGAAATGGAGACTTCCTTGCTATCAATCAGATAATGAGAGGTTCTCCAGCCCCTGTTTACCAACTGAAGAAGTTGGGGTTTCGGGTCGGAGTTTTGCCGATTGCAACGGACGAAATACCAATAGCAGGCTTTGGGAGTTGGTTTGTTCCAGGAGACCACATTGATTTAGTCTGTGGCTTAGTTAAAGCCAAAGACGGCAGTTTGCACCTTATCACCGATCCAAAGCCACATCATCACTTCGTCGGTGTACAAAATAGGCCTCTTCGCGGACCAGAGCAGACTCTTGAAGTTTACCAGAAAGTCTGCGATGAACTGGGTATAATCATGCACGTACCTTCCAAGCTTTCAGTGCCGGTCTCAATAAACTTTGTCCAGTTCGATGATGGACGTGTCTTAATGACTGACGGAGACGAAGAAGTAGCCCAGATACTCGACAACCTTGTTGAGGAGGTCTACACGACACCTATTCCAATCCGTTTTATCCCATCTTGGGCAAAGGCAGGGATAAGATGCTTGATCGGACAGTGGCCAGCCGGCTTCACAGAGGCGTTAAGCCGGATCAAGAAATGAACAATGAGCGCCTGATCTTTACCGTCCTAAGACCTACAAGTCTTGGGACGTTTTTTTATATATACAAATATAACAAAATCCCCCGGATTTCTCCGGGGAATTAAGATCATTCGACTGCTTTATCCTATTCAAGGATTTTGTAGTTTTTGAAAGTGTATTGCGTAAGTGGTCTGCCGTTAGGCATTTCTTCTTGTATTTTCTTCCTTACGTCCCTTTCCAACAAGCCGTCTGGCAATTCCATCTCGAAAGAATGTGGTGATACTTTCTCTTTACCTGGATGATGACCTGTTATTTCTAGTTTGTCGTAATGAACTCTTACTTTCATCTTCTTGTGCTCCTTTTTAGAATTCCGATAAATGTGATTCCGGAAAAAAGTGCAAACAGTGAAGTCGGCTCGGGAATGACTTCGATGATGCCAGTTGTATATACAGGATTTCCAGGCAGTCCTTCTTCAACTTCTGGTCCCCAGTGTTTAAGTTGTTCATCCGTTACATCCCAGTATCGGACAAACATATATCCACCACGGTTGTGATTACTCCAATATGGATCACCTGGATAAAACCATCCCAAATCATTCCATTGGGTATATGAAACAGGTTCACCCGAAACCCATACCCAGCCGTATCCTGGAGCAGGACCAGATTCGCCTTGGGTTATGTGAATACCTATCCATAAACGATAACAATCCGCTTTATTATCCAAGGCAAACTGGTGTATCCAATCATTCTCAGCATCATTTCTAATTGTTGCGAGATGACCACCAAAAGCAACTGCTTGGGCTTCGGCTCCAGTCCACGAAGGACTATCGACAAGCGTGTAACGATGTCCGTTGACTGGGCTTGTTACCCAGTCATAGGCAACGGCTGGTGAGATTACCAGCAGAACTAATAGTACTACAGATACAAGCGTTTTCATCTTTCGAATCCTCCTAGGTTTTTCGGGATCTTTCGGAACTTTGGGTTTGTTGGAGGCCTAAAGTGTCTTGACAGATGCCAATAAACATTATCCCCGTTGCTTTAGTTACGACAACCCCCCTCGTGTCAGGATGCTGATGTTCTATTTGTTCACTCCAGTGCTTTTCGAGGATAGAAAGAACTTCATCGACTTTATCTTTGTCAGCAGAATGTAGAAGAACAGTCGTAACATCAACTGATGAGACCTTTCCGTATTTCTTGAAGATCTCAAGCGCTCGCTGATAGTTATCTTCCAATTTCCCATGAAGTAGTTTGTGAAACTCATTTTCTGTAACTTCTGGCATCTCAATCCTCCTTAATGTTATTCAGGTACGAAACGCCTAAAATATACCAAAAAAGATGCTAAAAATCAAGAGTGGAGTCTATATAATTATAAAATAGCCCGTAAATGGGTTATTTTTTCTATTGACTTTTTTAAGTAAAAAGAGTATAAAAAAGTTGCAATTGTCTTTTGACAATTTGGGTAATACAACACAGTTTTAAAGAAAATAAGGAGGTGTCTGTTTTGCCAGATTGGCATGGTGAGTATGACTCACCAGAGGAAAAACCGGAAGTAGTTATCGTATCTCCTATGAAACCTTGGGTAGAAATTGTTCTTATATTGATTACTCTTATCTTTGTTGCTTTCTTTGTTTGGCCAATCAATCTCCCATTGATTTTGTGGGGATTCATTATTAGTCCTGACCAAATGAGAGGATGGCTAGGTCGGCTGTTTTTGTGGGCAAGCATGACTTTAATGTTGATGTTTTTGGTTGGTTGCTTAATCACTTTTTTCGTTTGGCTCTACAAAGGGATAACCGCTTTCTACAAGTTTGTTTTCCATAGACAGAAAGCTTAAAATCTTAAATGGCGATGACTCTCAGTCGTCGCCTTTTTCTTTTAAATCCAATTTCTTTTCAACTCCCTCAATATTTTCCATCTTTTAACAAAGTTATAATAAGGCCAGTGATGATATTTTTGACTTGTGTGATGTAAGAAACAACCTTTTATATTAAAAAAGGCCCAAAGTATGAATACTTATGGGCCGTAAATACTCAAAGAAATGGTTATCAGTCGTTAAAGACATAATTGATACGATCGAATGCTATGTAAATGAGCACAACCAAAATGACAGCTGACAGAATTGCCAGAATACCAATATGACTAAACTGCCAATTCCATGAATACGCAAGAATAAGTGAGAAAATTGTGCAAGGAACAAGTGAAAATATCCAGGTATCAGGGTCGCTCTCTCCTGGTTTTAGTATGGTTTTACGGATTATTTCCTTTTTGACTGCCGAAGGCCAGATCATTTTTGCGATAATAATACCAAGCCAGAGAAAAAACAGATAACTAGCTAATCCAGCAATCACTATCCCGAATCTAAATAACCAAAAGTTTTGATACCAAATTGTACTAACTAAGCATATCGTTCCAACTATGGCACCACCAATAGAATGCCAGAACAAGGCTATATCGGGATGGTAAACTTCAGGTGTGTATTGTCCCACATTGTCATCTTGTTCATCATATCTTCCACTAAGAAGTCCATCGTGATACATCACCGCAATCCTCCTAGATTGTGTTGTTCAGGTGCTTCCACCTTCGCTAAGGCTTCGGTGGACAAATCCACCAAATTGCCTAAAATATAGCAGAAAACTACCAAAAAATCAATATAATCTAACGGCTCAGGGTGTGAGGCGTTAAAAATCGAACGGCTCACTGCGGTGAGCCGTTGAAGATTATAACAAAAACCCCCGGATTTCTCCGAGGGGTATATGGTTGACGTTTGTTTACTGTTGAGCGCCGTATTGCTGAAGTAGGTCAGCTACTTTTTGGTTTAGGAAACCATGATGGGGCACCAAAGACTTGGGCGTTCTGTCTTTGTCGTCTCTGGCGTTAACATCAGCTCCATTCTCAATCAATAGCTTAACTATCTCATAGAAGTCTTTTTCGGCTGCTACATGTAGAGGGGTTTTACCATGTCTATCTTTGATATTGACGTCTGCCCCTCTTTGAGTCAGTAACTTAGCAACTCCAAAATGACCAAACTCGGCTGCCCTGTATAAAGAAGTAAAACCACATTTGTCTTGAATATTGACATCTGTTAAACTCTCGTGGGATGTCAACCATTCGGCCACCTCTAGATAGCCTTGAAAAGCAGCCCAGTGCAGAGGCGTCTGACCAAAATTGTTTTGGGCATAAGCATCTGCGCCATTATCAATCAATAGTTCAACTATCTCTGGGTGGTTATATCTGGCTGCCCAATGTAGTGGTGACATGCCAGCAGCTTGGCTTCTTTCATTAACATCAGCTCCATTCTCAATCATTTCCTTTACTCTATCAAGATTCCCGGATTGAATTGCGTCAAAGATATCCATTTCTGTCACCTCAACTTTCAAAGAGCAAATCCGTCTTCTTTATACTCCTATTTTTTATTAAAGTCAATATAATACTGTTTAAGACTGCTTTCAATAACAAAAACCCCCGGATTTCTCCGAGGGGATAATTTCGTTCGACTACTTTATCCTATTCAAGGATTACGTATCTTTCGAAAGTATGTTGCGTACGCGGACCTCCTTTAGGCATACTTTTTTCAATTGCCTCTTGTATCTCTTCTTTCTCCAAGCCGTCCGGCAATTCCAGATCGAAAGAGTCTTGCTTTAGATCCTCTTCACCCGGATGATGACCTGTTATCTCTAGAGTGTTGTAGTGAACTTTTACTTTCATTTTCTTCACCTCCTCCTCAGTATTCCTAGCGTTGTGATTCCTATTACAACTACGAGCAGAGTTGACGGCTCAGGGATGACAGAATCAACTAAATGACCATATAGAGTCATTAAGTCATTACCATGATCGATGATGATCACATGCCCGTAACCGCCATAGTATTGTTGTAAAACAATATCACCATCAGCCGCTGCCATAACTGGAGCTCCGTAGCCATCTTCGGAAGCTAAATCAATTCCAGAATGGAAACTATACCATGATGTCCAGTCAGCAGGACCGTATTCTTGAGTAACTCGGAAATTAGTCATTGGCCAAGATAGGACACTACCCAAATAATCACGTGGATTCACATGCTCACCATCTACCCTTACTTCAAAATGAAGATGCGGTCCAGTAGAAAAACCTGAATTACCCTCGAACCCAATAACATCTCCCTCAGTAACAAAGTAGGCATTAGCTGTTGTGAAACTTAAGAAAACAAGAGCTACTGATATCAACCATTTCATCTTTTTTCCCTCCCTTGTCTCGAGCACTTCGTTTACACTCAGTGTAAACTTGTCGAGAAATCCAGGTTGTTCAGGTTCTTCCCCTGTGAAACTGCGTCCTATGAAATTTCGCTGGCCTTTCTACATACTTTTACGGGTTGTCTTTCTATCCATTCTTCAACAATTTTAACCCAAGGACCAGATCTGAAGTATTCAATACTACAATTCTTTTGGTTATTACCAAGCCAAACGTGCATCATGGGATCTTCTCCAAATGAAACCTTGGGTTCTGTTTCGTGCTCACCATAAATGACCTCGATAGTTATGCCATCATCCAGATGGCGGATATTGGAACCTCACCCACCTCCATGCGCCTTAACAATCCTTTTTGCGAGCTCAATCACCTTGCGGTTTTCACAGATATAGAGAGCAAGAGCTGCTACAAAGAAAAGAACACATACTCCAATACCAATCACGATTTCCATTTCGTGTCTCCTTTGCATAGAATTGACTAAATTCTCAACGTTCGAATTCGCCTAAAATATACCAGAAATTCGTCTAGAAGTAAAGATATTTTAACGGCTCAATCATTGAGCCGTTAAAAAAACCTGTAATAAGGGTTTATTACAGGCGAGATGTAGTTACTTGATCAATAGTAGTTTCCCAACCTTTTTGGTCTTTCTCTAGAACTCCCAGTAGTTGGGCTTCAAAATGCATCACTTGACAATGATATTCTGAGATACTTTCGAGTGTCCCGTTTTCTGTCCAGCTGCACGCCGGACAGGTAATGCATCTTTTGTAAAGAATGCACTTACCACAGCGATTGATTGTTTCTTCGTTACTAAATCTTAAATCCAAAACAGCTGGGACGTATTCCTCAATTGCTGCTTTTAGGTTGCCTGTTTTAAGATCATATATTGTTGATGGATGCCTAAGCTCAAGACAAAGCTGCAGATTACCATAGGCGTCAACTGTCAATCGATCACGACCAGCCCGACAGTTAAGCAGTCTCCCTGTAAAGCGTTTGCCAGAAGTACTAGCAAAAGCACAATATTCATTAACGGCCATATCGCATTCCATAAGTCGCAGCTTAGCAGCTTCAACCGGTGAAAGTCGCATAGCACAAATTCTCTGATTGAATTCTTCTTCTCGTCTTGCCCTCATTGTCATTTCCCAAGCATTCGGTAATGAACCAGTTGATCCAAGCAAACGAGCTAATCTTTCAATTTTCTCACGATTATCAATCAGATTTCTGATAGGCGGATATTTAAGATCAAATGGGATTTTGTATCTTTTTAGCCATTCAATTCCTCTTAGAAAAGCCTTAAAACCCCATTTTCGTCCTGTGATAGCCTCGCAAGAAGCATCATCCCAGCCATAAATAGATACGCTCACTGAACAGGGTGGATTTTCTGCCATAGCTTTGGCTATTGACCCAGTAATGAGGGTTGCATTGGTTGAAAGTGAAATATCTAGATTGTGTTTTGCCGCAAGATTATAGATTGCCGCAAAATCAGATCTTGCCATTGGCTCTCCGCCAGTAAAACGGACTGCTTTAAGGCCTAATTTGAGACCTTGTAGTAAAAGAGAGTTAATGAGATCCAAAGTCATCTCTTGCACTTGAATCTCCTTGTCATTAAGTCTCTGACAGATATAGCAATGACAACATGAAAAGTTACATCGCTCAGTCAGTTCGATATCAAGCATCCTCAAAGGGCCATCTGACTTTTCTTGTCTGTATCCTTTTTTCTTTAGTGGAATCCTTGGTGCTTCTTTTTTCAAACGATTCTGGATAGCTAGTTTTGCTTGAGGAGTAATATGCTTACTCCCTAAGAGAAAACCAACAAATCGCAGAGGGGTAACTTTTGCAAGATAGTTGATTAGTCGAGGATCAGGTGAATCATTGACAATTTGACGCAATCGCCGTTCATTCATCATTATCCTCGAAAACACTAAAGGTTTGCGCATTTTGCTGCCTCTTTCTGTAAAGAAGTATTACTTCCAGCAACAACTGCCGCCCGGCGTACTACAGCGACATTCGTCATAGTCATCATCTTGACCTTGATCATCATTAGGAACTTCCCTTGTGCTATCAGAGGAAGTACCTTGAGTTCCATATTTTGAGGAAGTACATGCATATATGATAACTGCGAGTACTCCCAACGCAATGATTATCCACCAGTACCACTCCATCGTAATCTACCTCCTTTCAGCAATAGTAAGGACCTTGGTTGCGATTACAACATTGGTCATAAGCGCAGCGATCGTATCTCTCGTCATCATCATCGGGTTCATCGCTAGAACTGTCTCTGATTGGATCTGTTGAGGGAACATGTGATTGGTCTCTGGTATCCTCCTTTTTGGAAGATCTTAAAAGGACAATTAGTAAAAGTAGTACTAACACGACAATCAAAGAGATTGTTAAGATCGTTTGCCAAGACATTTTCTTTTCCTCCATGTTGTTTAAGTACTTTCTCTTTAAAAGAGAAATCGCCTAAAATATACCAGAAAAGATGCTAAAAATCAAGCAGTTTTAACGGCTCAGGGTGTGAGCCGTTAAAAATCGAACGGCTCACTGCAGTGAGCCGTTGAAGATAAATTGAAATTAACCTGTAAATTCCCCCCAGCCCTTTCTTGTGTTCTCCTGTAAAAAAGGATATAATTATTGCAGAAAAATGAAAAATAATTGGTCAGTAAAAAAAATAGATAAAATTGCAAAATTCGTTGTTGGTGTAATTATTGTATTTTCTGCAGTTGCTTTTTTCATTAGGGATCAGTATTGGCTTGCTTTCCTTTCTGTTGGGTTACTAATTGTTCTGCTCAAACTCGATAATCTCAAAAAACTCGGTTTTAATTCTAAATCTGGTTTTGGAGCCGAGTTTCAAATTCCAGAGGAAAATATCAAAAGAGATATTGAAGAAAATAATGAGTTGATAACCAGAGAGACTTTCGCAAACTTCAAAAAAGTTGAAGAAAAAGTTTTGAACGATATTCGAATGAAACTCGGCGGAGAGATGAAAAGACAAATCCACTTTATATATGGTATGCCGGATCGTCCTGAATTTACGTATACTCCGGATGCTGTAATCCAAACCAAGACTGAACTTATCTTTCTGGAGATTAAATATATTTTGAAGCCAGAGCTCACCGAGAAGATTGTCGTTAATACTACTCAATATTTAAAAACAGTACTAGAAAAATTTAGTCCATCAGCAGGGAAAAAACTGGTAATAAAATTAATTCTTACAAGTAGCTATAATATCGACTATAAACGCTTTAAATCTCCTAAAGGAATAGAATTGGAGTTTTATAAATTATGATTACAATTTTTATTTTAGCGGGACCAGCCGTCATTATAATAATTACAGCACTTATCGCACGTTCATTGGGAGTTAAAATTATCGATTTAGAAAAGGGTAAAGTTGAATTTCGGAAACCTGTTAAGGAAAAAGATATAATTTTTAAACCATGTTTCTCTTTGGATCCTGTTATATCATCCGATGGTGAAATTTATAAAGTTCATGTGATAATATCTATATTTTCCATTAAAAATATAAGTCCTTCGAATTGGACATTAAAAATACATGGGTTAAAATCATTTAATTTTAAACAATATTTCTATCAAGATGATAGTGGAAAAAGAATTCCATTAGGTAAAATTCCAAAATTGCCAATAAAAATTAATGAAAATTTTGTTATTGGTTTGGAGTTTGAGCCTGAAGAGAAATATGAGTCTATTATTTTCGAAGAAAAAGTTTATAAGACATTAATATCATGTAGTGTGGTAGATAAAATTTCAAAGATTAAGTTTAAATTTAGAGTAAGAGAAAGAAATTTAAAGGCAATAGAAATTGTAAAAAAGCAAGCCATAGAAGATAAACAAGTTAAATTTGTATCATTCCCAATTATATTCTAAGATATGCTTTGATTCAAGTATTAAACAAATAATTGTTGCTAAGCTTTTCCTGCCTAAGCTTAACTTTTTTAGGTATGTTATATAAACTAGAAGTCACCGGTTCTCTAATTAAATAAAATCTGGTAAAATTTAAGGGGAGAAAAATATGAAAAAAACTATCTGGGTAATTATCATCTTAATTTTGCTTTTAAGCGGAGGTGCTTTTTATTGGTTTGGTTACAGACCTTCGGCAATTAAAAAGAGTTGTGCTGAAGCAGTGAAAACAAGTGCTTCTAAATATGATTTAGATAACGCATTTGGTTATCTAGATAAGCGAAACGAGGATAAATATTATTCCAATTGTCTTCGTTTAAGAGGACTATAAAATGAAAATAATCAGTAAAATTAAGGACTGGTCTAGCTATCAAATACATAAAGAATATAGGAAATGGATATTTCTAATATTTTTGGGGTTTATCTTATTTCTTATCCTTTCAGTAATAAATTTAGGAAATTTTGTACTTATGGGTACGGGTTTAGCGGTGTTTTGGTATTCAATTGAGACTTTTTATTTAAAACAGGTTCAACAAAAACAGCTCGAACATGATAGGCAGGCATTAAAAATAAAAAGAACAGTTGATTTAATAGAAAAATTCAATACAACTATTAGACTAGATTATGAATACATTATTCACCCAAAATTTAATTTTGATAGAGAAAATTTAGAAGCTAAAGATTATAAATTTATTATTGAAAACAAAGTGCCTCCGTATGAAAAAATGACTCCATACCTATCTCTTAACAATGTATTATCATTTTTTGAGATTAGTGGGTTAATGGCAAAAAAAGATTTAATAGAAATTGATATGTATACAGATTTTTTTCATATAGTAATTAATAAACTTTTTAGTCATAAGGAAATTAATAAAATTATTATAAGCTCGAAAGACATAGATTCAAGTAGTTGGGAGAATGCAATATACTTACATAAAAAATTATCTAAAAAGTAATACAGTTATATTTGAATAAGAAATAATTCTCTAACTGTCTAAAATCCACTAAAATTTAAGCGGGTCCAGCCAACGCTCAATCTCTTGCAGTATTCTTAATTTAAGAAATCTGCAAATAGATATTGCTACGGCGGACTTCCGGTTTTGCTTCCTGTTAAGGAACACAAAACACTGAGCGAAATCTTTTGGAATCTTGAATCTTTGCCAAAAAGTTCTCTAAAACAGGTTAAAAAATCTCCTTATTCCCTTGACCCCAGCACAACAGACTCTAATATTTCACTCGAATTATTCATTCGTGTTTTATGTCGAGTTTGTATGCGGGGTCTGCGCCCCGATTTTACATCGAGGCTTGACTTTTGGGGGATTTTATGGTATAGTATAAAAATCAAGAGAATATTTATCACAAAAAAGGAGGGAACCACCATGAAAGGTTTGTGTCCAGATTGTAATGCTGAAGTTTTGGTCGAGCCTGAGAAAAAAGGCATTGATACTGAGAATACTTTCGATTACATCATACCGCCTCATTCAGACCAATATAGTAATCCCTGCCCTGGTGCTGGGAAATCTCCAAGTAGACTAACATCGAAAATTCACAAGGAGCCCCCTCACAGAGATGATGGATTTGGGGGTTTAAGTGGTTTTTAGCTCTTTGAAATGCAAAGAAAATTAATCAGCCACCCGCAACCCAGCGAGTGGTTTTTTCTTTATCTAAATAACCTAAAATAACATTGTCACATTGGCAACAATGTTTAAATGACCAATTCTAAAAACAAGCTAAAACTTCAAGCCCTAATCACCCACAACATCCCCATCCCCATATTCCCTAGACGATATTCTATTATTCTATAGAATATGCGAATATCGTCTAAGTTAAGTATAATAGGAATATGGGTAAGAAAATGGAAATAAAAAAAGTTCGGCGGATTGAAAGAGTCTTTAAGGGCGTGGCTAACCATAATAGGGTAAGAATTTTGGAATTTATTGCTACTCAAAATAAGACAACACTCTGGCAGATTGGCCAGAGACTAAATATAAACATTAAGAATGCTTCACAGCATACTGAACGACTTAAGAAAGCTGGCCTCATTGAGAAAAGCTATTTTGGTCAACAAGTTATGCATATTCTTACTCCATACGGTCAAAAAATTTATGATTTCATTAGAACTTTTAAATAGTACTAATGACATTCTAGTAGAAGATAGCTCTCAACAATTAGCTAAAAATCAACCCCTCGACAAACTCAGGGTAAATAATCTAACGGCTCACACCCTGAGCCGTTAAACTTTTGACCTATTTTCTCCTTAAAACAAACGCCTCAATAGATTGAGGCGTTTAAATAATGATTAATCTGATATTTTGACAACTTCAATATTATAGCCATCAAGTTCTTTTTCTCTTTCTGGAAGTGTGAGCACATAGGTTCGGGAAAAATTGATGGAAATTGCAGTTGCCATATTATCCCCGTTTTCATGACACAAAACACCGCCAACATATCTTACAGGAATCTCAACAACTGCATTAATGCCCATCTCAACAAGTTTATCCTGAACATAATGCTGGTTTCTTTCAAGAATATTTCGAGCTTCCTGACGGGCTTCAAAATCTTCGATAAATCTTCCAGTCCCATCTACAAAACGCGAATTACTACCATTTTCTCTTAGAAAATCTGTAATATCAGAACCGCCGCCAACCAAAACAACCACAAAAGCATTCATAGAATGTTCTCTAATAAACCTGTATGTTCCATCTTTATTTATTAAATCGCCAGAAATCTTAATAAGAACATTATCTGCCATCAGAAATTACCCCCAATTGCTCCAAATATTAAAGAGCATCTGTTGTGATTATTGTATGCCTTTTTACCATATTGTCAATGTTTCAATACATTCAACATAAATAAAAAAACCTCGGATTTTACTCCGAGGTGTATTATGACCTGTTTAAGAAGTTTGCCTGCTTCTTGTTCTGAAAGGATCTTTTTCCCAGAATTGGGATATTCAATGGTCTCAAGCAACCTCTTGAAATGTTCGTTAATGAATTCCTCGCCTGAGGACTTGTTGACTCTCACAATTACTTCAATGCAGTATTGCCCAAAGTCTTTTGGCAAAAAAACCACGATATCATTACCAAGACTCATTCCTATTTTCCAGTTCTCTCCTTCAGCAACACTGGCTTGCCAAAAAAACCGCTTCTTTCCACAAAGAACCATAATAAACTGGTTGTCTCGGCCTTTTAGCCTGACGCCTGTCTTTCTTTCACCAGAATATATAGCCTCTTCGGTCAAACCCTTGAACTGGAATGAATACAAATTTCCCGGATGAATGTATATCTCTATCTTCTCCTTTCCGCTGTGGTCAATTTGCTTGACTGCCACAAAGAAAATAAGAAATATCGCCAATACCAATAACAGAGTTTTAATCAGTCTATGCATAACTATCATCTCCTGCCTTTTCTGCGATACAGCGCTGTAAAATAGACTATTACAGAGCCTACTCCCCCACATGCAATAAAGAGGACAACAACCAACCATAAGTTTTCCGGAAGACGTACGTTTTCCATCTCATGTGCCTCCTTCTATTTCCTCTTATTTATAGTAATCTCCTCGAAATTGTAAACGTTCAATTTACGCATTGATTATATCTTTTTATATACAAATGTCAATAATTAAAAGTAAATTATATACCAAATACCACCTAATTTTTTATAGGTGGTATCTAGTTGAGAATTCTCAAATCTCATAAAGACAACATCTACTGCGGCATATTCCCTTTTTTGCGTCCGATTATAAGATAGAGAAGTGGACCAATCCAACCAATCAGAATAATCAAGACAATCCAGAGAATTTTGTCATTGGGGTTTGGAAATTGGCGTTTGATAACGTCAATTAAAGCCCACAAGAAAAGAGCAAAACCGCCAATGCCAAAGACGATCCAGAAAATCACCCAGATAGCCAAAAACCCTGCTGCAGCAGTTCCAACTGCGGCTGCATCAGCTGCACTTGGATCCAAGGTATAAGAATAATCAAATTCCATCCGACCTCCTTTTATATATAAATTACTTAATTAGTCAACCCATTCAACATTAGTAAATTTGCTCCGTGATGCAATAAGTATCACATCAATAAGCCACCAAATTCCAAAACCGCCGAATGTTATTAGTTTTAAAATTCCTAACCCGACTTGACCCATCATAAATCGATCAACACCTAAGGAACCTACAAAAATTGATAAAATAAGAGTTACTACCCAATTTAATTTTCTTGTTTCCATCCCGTCTCCTTTTAACTTAGTTTTATCTTTTCATATGAAAGGATACTATGTCAAATATATTTTAAAATCTCGCATAGTGGGCAAAAGCCTTGTTGGCTTCGGCCATTTTATGCATATTTTCCCTCTGTTTAATAGCCGAGCCTGTTTCATCAAAAGCCGCTAAAATCTCTTCTGCTAAAATTTTATCAAAACTTGCCCCATGTCTTTTTCTTGAGGTTCCTATTATCCAACGCATTGCTAACGTTTCTCTCCGAGAAGCATTTACCTCCATTGGCACCTGATAAGTTGCTCCCCCAATTCTTCGAGATCTAACTTCCAGTAATGGCGAGGCATTTTTAATCGCTCCCTCAAATATTTCTAAAGGTTCTTTTTTAGTCTTTTCTTTTAAAATATCTAATGCTCTATAAACTGCATTGCGAGCAGTTTCTTTTTGACCTCTAAGCATTACTTTATTAATAAATTTCTCCACTGTTACAGAATGATATTTTGGATCTGGATTTAATTTTCTTTTTTTTGAAAGTTTGCCTCGCATTACTCGCCTTTCTTAGAACCATACTTAGAACGGCCTTGTTTTCGATTCTCAACCCCACCAGTATCAAAATGACCTCTGACAACATGATAACGAACACCAGGTAGATCTTTTACTCTCCCGCCACGAATTAAAACCACCGAATGTTCTTGGAGAGTATGTCCTTCACCTGGAATATAAGCTGTTACTTCCTGTCCTGAAGTAAGCCTCACTCTAGCGATTTTTCTTAAAGCAGAGTTAGGTTTTTTAGGTGTCACAGTAGTAACCTTTGTACAAACACCTCTCATAAAAGGTCTTCCTTTTTTAAATTCTACCGGTTTATTTTTTAAGAAATTAAAACCCCGGCGTAAAGCAGGTGTCTTTGTTTTTTTACGATTTGATTTGCGGCCATATTTTAATAGTTGTGATATTGTTGGCACTATAACCTCACTTCGTTCGGTAAATCTTAAATCCTAATTTCGAAATCCTAAATAAATTCCAATAACCAAATTTCAAAAAGTTTAAAACATTAATTAATTTATATATTGTTTCGTGCTTCGTGCTTCGAATTTCGTGCTTCATTTCAACCCTGTTCCGGCAGGAATTAGTCTACCAATGATAACATTTTCTTTTAGTCCTTTCAATTTATCAACTGCCCCACGAGTAGCAGCGTCAATTAAAATGCTGGTAGTCTCTTGGAATGAAGCCGCTGACAAAAAACTTTCAGTCTTTAATGCTACACGGGTAATACCAACCACCTGTTCTTCAATTAATGGTGGCTTTTGTTTTTTTTCTTTTAAGTTTTCAGAAATTTTTTCGTAATTTAACCAATCAATTATTTCACCTGGAAATAATCCTGATTCCCCTGGATCTTTAATTCTTACTTTAGAAAACATTTCTCTAACGATAATTTCAATATGTTTATCATTAATCGCCTGACCTTGTGAAGCATAAATTTCTTGAATTCCGCGAATTATATATTTCTGAGTCGGCACCCTGCCGCGCAGTTTTAAAGACATACTTAAATCTAAATGCCCCTCAGTTAGTTCTTGCCCTTTTTTAACCTTATCTCCATCCGAAACTTTAACAATTGTTTTTGGAGTAAGAGAATAACCAATAGAAACCTTATCGGTTGATTTAATTAAAATTTTGTTACCTTTTATTTCAACTTTTCCAGCCAAACCAGCCCTGATGGATTTTTTATCTGGCGAGACAGCAATTGCCTGACGATATTTAATGATATCGCCTGATTTTACGGCTGATTTATAACCGGCTTCCAAAACATGCTCTTCGTATTGAGCTTCTGACGATATTACTCGAATTTCTCGATTATCTTTTTCTTCAATTATATAAATTCTGCCGTCAATCTCTGACAGTATCCCAGGAGCTCGCGGGTTGCGGGCCTCAAATAATTCTTCAACCCGAGGTAGACCAGAAGTAATATCTTCTCCGGTAATTCCACCCATATGGAAAGTTTTCATTGTAAGCTGTGTTCCCGGCTCACCAATAGCTTGGGCAGCAATAATTCCCACCACTGTTCCAAATTCTACAATTTTCCCAGTTGAAAGATCTCTACCATAACAAGCCTGACAAACACCTCTTTCTAACCTACAATACAAAACAGATCGAACTTCAATATTATTAAGGCTGCTTTCATCTATAATCGCCGCTTTATCCTCGTTAATTTCTTCTCCATTTCTTACAATTACTTTATTTTTGTTTTTAATATCTTTTAGAGCTACTCTTCCAATTAAACGATCGCAGAATTTTTCACCTAATTCGGCTGATTCTTGACGATTAATTTTAATTCCCTTATCAGTCCCGCAATCCTTGGAAGTTATCACAGTATCATGAGCAACATCAACTAAACGACGGGTAAGATATCCAGCATCTGACGTTCTTAGTGAAGTGTCAGACTTTCCTTTTCTAGCACCATGAGTTGAAATAAAGTATTCAACCACTGATAAACCTTCTCGATAATTCGATCTAATTGGAACCTCAATAATTTCACCGGAAGGGTTTACCACCAATCCTTTCATGCCGCCCATTTGAGTAAGCTGAGCTACTGATCCTCGGGCACCAGAGACAATCATTAAATAAACCGGGTTATTTTTATCAAAACTATTTAACATCTCGCCTTCTAATTGAGACCTAATCGAGTTCCAAAGTTCAATTGTTTTAATATTCCTTTCAGCATCAGTAATTAATCCGCGCTGATATTGATTATCAATTTCTTCTAAAGCTTGGTCACCCTTTTTTAAAGCTTCCTTTTTGCCTTTAGGAATACAAATATCAGCTACTGAAATAGTCATGCCAGAAAGGCCAGCATATTCAAAACCAATTTTCTTTAACTTATCAACAACATCTGCTGTTGGTTGAACACCAAAACGATCAAAGACTTCAGCCACTAGCTTTTTAAGATTTTTTGAATCCATAGGAATATTCTTATAGGCAATTTTTTCTGGCAAAATATTATTAAAGAGAATTCTACCAACAGATGTTTCAATCAATTTATGTTTATGCTCTTCTCCTTCTTCTATTTTTAAATAAACTTTAATTTTTGCTCGTACATGAATAAATTCTTGATGATAAGCCAAAATAGCTTCATTTTTTGAAGCAAAAATCTTACCATCACCCAGAGCACCATCTTGAAAAGTTGTAAGATAGTAACAACCAAAAACAATATCCAAACGAGGTGAGACAACCGGTTCACCGGAAGCAGGCTTCAAAATATTACTTGACGATCGCATTATATTGGCAGTTTCATCTCTAGCCTGTGAAGACAAAGGAACATGAATTGCCATTTGGTCACCATCAAAATCAGCATTAAAGGCATAACAAACCAAAGGATGAATTTGAATAGCTTTACCTTCAATTAAAACCGGCTGAAAACCCTGAATCCCTAATCGATGCAAAGTCGGCGCACGGTTAAGCATAACATAATAATTACTGGTAATTTTCTCTAAAATATCCCAAACAACTGCCTCGCCTTTTTCAATCAGCCGGGTGGCATTTTTTACATTATGAACATGCCCCTCAGCTATTAATCTAGAAATAACAAAAGGCTTAAATAGTTCTAAAGCCATTGCTTTTGGAATCCCGCATTGATTTAATTTAAGATCAGGACCAATGACAATAACCGACCGTCCTGAATAATCAACCCGTTTTCCTAAAAGATTTTGTCGGAAACGTCCCTGCTTACCACGCAACATGTCTGAAAGTGATCTTAGTTTTCTGGCAGCAGCCCCGGCCGCAACAGCCCGACCTCTTCGAGCAGAATTATCAATTAAAGAATCAACCGCTTCTTGCAGCATTCTCTTTTCATTACGACATATTACTTCTGGCGCCCCTTGACTAATCAGCCGCTTCAAACGATTATTGCGATTTATTACTCGACGATAAAGATCATTTAAATCTGAAGCGGCAAAACGACCACCATCCAATTGGACCATTGGACGAAGATCAGGAGGTAAAACCGGCAAGTTCGTCAACACCAGCCATTCTGGCCTAAGATTTGCTTTTTTCATATCTGAAGCTAATTTTAACCGTCTTAAAATTTTTCTTTGATTTATATTAGTACTATTTTTTAACTGCTCTTTTAATTCTTTTTCCAAAACATCTAAATCAATTTGTTTTAAAACTTCATAAATTGCTTCTGCACCAATGCCAACTTTAATAATTTGGCCATACCGCAAAGACAAATCCTGATATCTACTTTCGGCTAAAATCATTTTTGGAGCAAGGGATAATATTTCTTGTTTTGTTGCTTTATAATTAGCATCAATTTTGGCGGCATCGAAATCTTTGTCTTGTACTTTTGATTTTACCTCATTATATTCTTTCTCTAATTGATTTAAAATACTTTTGCGAATTTCTTCATCAATCTCTAAAACTATAAATCCGGCAAAATATATAACTCTTTCTAAGTCAGTTGTTCGTAAATCCAAAAGAAGTCCTAAAATACTTGGTACCCCATGTACATACCAAATATGGGTAACTGGAACTGCTAAACTAATATGTCCCATTCGTTCGCGTCTTACTGACGAACGAGTAACTTCAACACCGCATTTATCACAAATTACACCTTTGTAGCGAATTTTTTTATATTTACCACAATAACACTCCCAATCTTTTGTTGGTCCAAAAATTCTCTCGTCAAAAAGACCATCACGTTCTGGCTTCTGAGTACGATAATTAATAGTCTCAGGTTTTAAAATTTCTCCATAAGACCAGTCTGAAATTTCATTCGGCGAAGCAATTGATATTCTTAAAGCATCAAAATTCAATGTTTTTATTTGATCTTTTTTGTTGTTGTACATTTTTTTAAAATTTGCCATTTATAAATTTATTCCTTACCAGCATCAACTGGTTTTTCTTTCATTTCTTTTTCAGGCATTTTTAATTCGGTAACTTTTATATCTTCTTTTTTTTCTTTTGACTCAGTTTTTTTATCCATTTTTATTTCTTCATGTTCAGACTCTTTTCTGGCTAAAACCCTGCTAGAATTTCGACGAGCAATCTCTTCTGAATCAAGCTTTTCTATATTCAAACCTAAAGACTGGAGCTCTTTTACTAAAACATAAAAACTGGCAGGAATTTGTGGTTTTTGAATTTCTTCACCCTTAATAATAGCCTCATATGCTTTAGAGCGGCCAATAACATCATCTGATTTTATTGTCAACATCTCCTGCAAAGAATGGGCTGCTCCATATGCTTCCAATGCCCAAACTTCCATTTCACCAAAACGCTGACCTCCAAATTGAGCTTTACCACCTAATGGCTGCTGAGTAACCATTGAATAAGGGCCGGTTGAACGAGCATGCATTTTATCATCAACAAGATGACAAAGCTTCATAATATAAGTAATTCCAACGGTAGTTTTTTGATCAAAAGGTTTACCTGTCTGACCATCATAAAGCTGAACTTTGCCATCCTTTGGTAAACCTGCCTTTTGCATTTCTTCTTGAATAGTTTCAAAATTAACCGATTCAAAAACTGGCGCCGCCACTTTATAACCCAATATTTTAGCAGCCCAGCCCAAATGAGTCTCTAAAATCTGTCCCAAGTTCATTCTCGAAATTACTCCCAAAGGATTCAAAACCACATCAACCGGTGTGCCATCTTGCAAAAACGGCATTTCTTCTTCTGGCAAAACAGTTGAAATTACCCCTTTATTTCCATGCCGGCCAGCTAACTTATCACCAACTTGAACTTTGCGCTGCTGAGCGACTGAAATCTCAATTACCTGATAAACTCCGGCAGGAAGCTCATCACCATTATCTTTAGAAAATATCTTTATTCCCACAATTCTTCCATATTCACCGTGAGGAAGTCTCAATGAGGTATCTTTTACATCTTTGGCTTTTTCACCAAATATTGCTCTAAGAAGTTTTTCTTCAGCCGAAAGTTCGGTCTCACCTTTCGGAGAAATTTTTCCAACTAAAATATCTCCAGCAGAAACTTCGGCGCCAATTAGAACTATTCCCTGCTCATCTAAATTAGCCAAGGCTTCTTCGCTTACATTAGGAATATCACGAGTAACTAATTCTGGCCCTAATTTAGTATCTCTAATTTCAATAGAATATTTTTCAATATGAATAGAAGTAAAAACATCTTCTCTGACAAGTTTTTCCGAAACAATAATAGCATCTTCATAATTTGCGCCCTTTAAAGACATAAAAGCAACTAAAACATTTTTACCCAAAGCCAATTCTCCATTATCCGTGGCTGAAGAATCAGTAATAATTTGACCTTTTTTGATTCTTTCGCCAACATTTACTAATGGTTTTTGATGTAAACATGTTGCCTGATTAGAACGTTGGAATTTCTTTAAACGATATTGAATCTTATCATTTTTGCTCGATACAACAATTTCAGAAGCTGATAGTTCTGTCACAACACCTGAATCTCGGGCAAAAATACACTGACCAGAATCATAAGCTGTCTCTTTTTCAATGCCAGTGCCAATAATTGGTGCTTCTGTCTTTATCAATGGTACAGCCTGTCTTTCCATATTTGATCCCATTGAAGCTCTTGTTGCATCATCATGTTCAACAAAAGGAATCAAAGCTGTTGACAAAGATACAATTTGTTTTGGTGAAACATCCATATATTCAACTTTATTTACTCGCTCCAATTGGGGTTTACCATATTTTCTGACAATTGTCTTTGATTCCAATATATAACCAGATTTATCAATTTCAACTGAAATTGGAGCAATAATTGCTTTTTCTTCCTCATCAGCATCAAGATAGACAATTTTTTCAGTTACTTTTGGTTTTTTATTTTTACCTTTTTCTACCACCAAATACGGCGTTTCAAGAAAACCATATTCATTAATTTTGGCATAAGTTGCCATATACCCCACCAAACCAATATTCGGTCCTTCAGGTGTTTCAATCGGACAAATACGGCCATAGTGAGAAGAATGGACATCTCTTACTTCGAAACCAGCTCTTTCTCGCGATAGTCCTCCCGGCCCAATAGCAGAAAGACATCTTTTATGTTCTAATTCTGCCAATGGATTAGTTTGATTCATAAACTGCGAAAGCTGCGATGAAGCAAAAAATTCCTGCAAAACCGCTACAATTGGCCGGGCATTAATAAGTTGATTAGGAGTTACTGTCTCAGGATCTAAGACTGACATTCTGTCTTTGGCAATTCTTTCCATTCTTAATAAACCGACTCTTACTTTACCTTGGATTAATTCACCAACAGCCCTTACTCTACGATTTTTTAGATGATCAATGTCATCTGCTTCTGCCATTGGATCATTATTTAACCTAATAATTTCTTTAATAGCTTCAACAACATCTTCAACTCTTAAAACCCTATCTTTTAAGGAATTAGAAGCCTTTAGATCCAACCTTTGATTTACTTTGTATCGGCCGACTTTGCCTAAATCATACCGTTTTGGATTAAAAAACATAGCTTCAATAAAAGATTTAGCTGTCTCAGGAGTGGCTAAATCGCCAGGACGAATTCTTTTATAAACTTCCACCAAAGCTTCTTCGTAAGTTTTAGTATTATCACGGGCGAGAGTACTTTTAATATAATCATGATTAGGGTCGTCATTTACGCCTAAAAATGCCTGAGTTATTTGTTCATTTGAAAGTCCTAAAGCTCTTAAAAATGTCGTAATTAAAATTTTACGTTTTCTATCAACTTTGACAGAAATAATATTTCGCATTGAAGTTTCAAACTCAAGCCAAGCGCCTCTTGAGGGGATAATTTTTGCCCCAAAAAGATTGCGACCTGACATCTCATCTTTGACAAATAAAACCCCATACGAACGAACAATTTGAGAAACTACTACTCTCTCAATACCATTTATAATAAAAGTGCCGCGGTCTGTCATCAAGGGAAAATCACCCAAGAAAACAGTTGATTCTTTGATTTTTTTAGTAATTTTATTATTAAGCCTTACTTGACATCTTAAAGGCGCCTGATAGGTCAAATTTTTATCATGAGTTGTTTCTTCATCATATCGAGGCTGATCCAAAGAAACACCTAAAAATTCCAATTTCAAAAACTTGCCAGTGAAATCATCTATCGGATTAATTTCATCTAATAGTTCTTTTATTCCTTCTTTAAAAAACCACTCAAATGAATTAGTCTGAACCTCAATAAGATCCTGTAATGGAATAGAAAATTTTTTTTGTTGTCCGAACTGGACCCTAGACACTAAAAAACTCCTTAAAAAACACAGCAATTCCGGCTGCTTTAAAGCAGATGGAATTTAAGTTTTATAGATTATTTCTTTCCACCCTTTTTCACTTAATTTAATTCTCTATATTGATTATATAATATTGCTGATATTATGTCAAGGATTTTTCTTTTTAATACCTCAATCTATATAATATCACAGCCCATTTGAATACTTAATAGTATAAGTATTGCCCGAATCAAATGTACACGAAGAAACATTAAGAGTTTGATCATTATCTATACGATACTCTTTACTAGCATCCCCAATTAAACAGACATCAGTATTAAACTCTGATATTTGTTGTTCATCTGCTGGCTTAATAGATAAAACAACATATTCATCTAATATTTCTAAAACCTTTGCTTCTTCACCTATTGATATCTGAGAACCTTCTGTAATTTGGAATGTCTCTTGTGAATGTAAATCTTGATTATTTTCACGATCATAACTGTAGCTATCTACTATCAATTGTCTGCCAGATTCAGATTT
>SDBT01001154.1_pt1 | contig 45541 bp, 67 predicted proteins | sample 2277101 | NCBI WGS metagenome assembly SDBT01 (sample SAMN10404973, study PRJNA504765) | marine sediment metagenome | isolation source: marine sediment core GS10_PC15, 103 cmbsf | place: Arctic Ocean: Southern Knipovich Ridge | collected 2010
TGCGAGAGCTGAAGGTGTAGACTTTCGTGATCTCAATGGCATTGGCGCCGGCGGTCGTGGCTGTTCCTACGCTGGAGCGTTCGCCCACACCTATGCTTCCATCTGGTCCGACAACCCCTGGGTCTGGGCCGAGACGTTCAAGACACTGAAAGGACTGGCATGATAATCACCCTACTCCTACTGATGGCCGCCAACCCCCTGGACCCATTTGGGAGGCACATCTGACGATGAACGCTAAAACGTGTAAACGCATCGAGGAAAAGCTGGCTTGGAAGGCATGGGACAAACCGGACCTGATATGGAATACGGACAACAGCCGTTGGACGATATACGATGAGGCAACCGAGGACTGGTTGCTTTGGTCACCCCTGACCAACTTGCACGACGCCGGGTCGCTGTTCTGGCGGCTGGTGGAGAAGAGGGATGCAGGATCGGCCGAGGTTACGTTTGACCCACAAGATAGCCAAAGAGTTGTACGTGTGATTATCAAGGGGGAGCGGGGCTATGGGGTTGCCGATACCGACTCCGAGGCCCTCTGCCTGGCTATGTGTAAACTGAAGGGGATTTCGATGGAGGACGACGATGAAGATTGAAGTCAAGTTCGACCATTTTCTACCTCTACTCGAATACTATCGGAAGGTGCAAAACGAGGTCTGTGCCGCGCAGCGTCCGCAGGTCTGGCCGGCTGACGTTGACAACATCAGGTGCAAGAGGGTGCCGATAGCCAAGGCGCGATGGGATATAGCCGCGCGGCTTCGTGAAACAGTGGGCCAACGGCAGGAGGGCGGAACCTTTCACGTGTGCATTTTCCCCGATGGCCGTCCAAACGATTGGGAGCCTTTGTCTTTCCCGCATCTGGGCGACCTGACGGGGTTGCATTACACAACGCATGTTACGGGCCAGAAGAAACGAATCGAGCGATTATTGGAACGGTCTCGCTTGACGGTGGCGGACTCGGCTGTCGACAAGCCGTGTACGACTGAGACCCCTGCATGCCGTGTCGGTCAAGACTTTTATGGTCCTCCTCGTTCAGCAAGCGGCCGGACGGCAGGCGGTGGAGGAGGCGGCCGAATGAACGCACCGCCCTTCCCCGGCGGTCATTATTCCTAGGGCCTTGAGCGAAAGGGTTGATATGGACAGAGAGCACGATTTGGAAAACATCCTATTGGGCTTTTGTGCCCTTGGGGCCGCTTGCTGGTTCCTGGCCCTGTGCTACAAGGCGATTGCCTGGTGTCTGAGTTGACGAATCTCCACTCTCAGCGGGCGAACGTGGCTCCATGCCGCTGTTCAGGTCGATCTGCCTGGACTAGCTCGCTGGGGGTGGACTTTGGGAGACTGTTGATAGGATGCGTGTAGCAGCAATATCGAAGTTGCGGAACGGCTTACCGATAGAATATCGTCACAAGCTCGGCCTAACACAGGTGGCCGCTGCGGAATTAGCGGGGGTTACCGGCAACACCTGGTGTTCGATCGAATGTATGAAGTTTAAGCACGTTTCATGGGAGGACATCGTCAAGGTTGCCGCACTACTGGAGGTTCAGATATCGGCAATTTGTCCGGATGAACTAAAGACGACCAACGGGGCGCCGGCGGTTACGGTGTTCAGAGACATCGAACCTGCTCAATTGTTGCGGCTAACGGCTGGTGGCTCGATGCTGTTGCCCGACCCTGCCAAGGAGGTTCAAAACCGTGAGCTGGCAGAGAAGTTTGAGCTGATGTTGAGGACGCTGTCGTATCGAGAACGCGAGATCATCAAGCTGCGCTACGGCATCGGTGACGGATACACCTACACCCTTGACGAGGTTGCCAAGATATTCAAAGTCGGCCGCGAGCGTGTCCGGCAAGTCGAGGCCAAGGCTATTCGCAAGCTACAACACCCGGTGCGTGCCGGGCAACTGGCTGGGTTTTTGGAATATTCGAGGTGAATTATGCTATGGGAAAACATGCCTGACTGGGTGTACGCGGCGATGAGCTGGCTTGAGAGCCTCGTGCCGATGTTCTGCTTCGGGATGGACGGATGATCGTCTACCCCCTGAGCGACGGCGAACGCCTCTGGTGTCAGCACATAATATTTGGAGCCTTGCTGTTTATTGCTGGAGTTGTGGTGACGGCGTTGACTCTGTATTTACCTTGACGCAATGCCCCATATTGTTACTCTGCTGTCACCATGAGCAAACAAACCAGCAACGGCGGCGCGGGGTTCCGAACACTGACGATGATCATTATGACGGCGATTGTCTTGGGTGCCGGCGGCGCCATCTGGAACCATGAGTCTCGTATCACTCGGGTCGAGACGCAGGTTGATATTCACCTTGAGGCGATATCGGACACGCTTCAGTCGATAGAGGCGAAACTTGAGCACTCAAGAACACCTTGACAGTTGTAAGGAGCGAAGATGGTGGGAACTGTCGAAATCACAGAGAGTCCTTCGTACGAGGCGGGCATACGCAACTTCAACGACGGCAAAACGCTCGCGGATAATCCACATTTCCCGTACGGTCGTCGTGACCATGATTCCAAGCGGGGCGACCAGTGGGACGATGGTTGGTGGAAGGCGTTTGCGGAGCGTGCAGCTCGCAAGCGAAACGATGGCTGACGAATGGGTTGCTATCAGGTGTGTATGCCGCACCTGTGGCAAAACTAAAGAGCGACTGTGGAAGAACGCTAAGAGGTCGTGGCCGAGGTGTTGTAGACAGCAGATGTCTCAAACGGCGTTTGCGACAGTTGACACGTGGATAGCTCGCAGCACTGCGTCTAGTGATGTGCACGAATCCACTAGAGCATAATGGCTAGTCAAGAACACCTTGACCTCTGCCCGATACCGCCCGGCTGGCCACTCGAGGCCTGGATATTCCGGTTGCGGCATCTGGCGGGAAAGTGTATGGACGAACATCCGCAGCGTGCGGTAGATTTGAGACGGTGGGCTGACGATTACGAAAGGGACTACGATGAAGCGATTAGGAATGAACCTGATGTGTCTGTGCGTGGCGGGGTGCCTGTCCGGGTGCCAAGTATCCGGAAGCGCAAGGACATCCTCGGACGGTATGCAAAAAAAGACGTTGACTATCGGGACGTCGTTGAGCTATGAAACGCAGGCCGTCAAGCCGCCTGAGGGTGCGATGGTCACGTCTGAGAGCAGCTATGAGTTCGGGGCCACGCTGCCAGCCGCGGAGCCGGAGGAGGATGACGGTGGGTAGCGTGAAGCCATGATGGGTCACCGCGAGCGGCTGAAGGGTGGCGACGAATGGGATGCACTGACTCGCAATTGGCGTAGCGTCCTGCATTGGAAGCCAGGACAGACGCGCAAAGCAAAGCGAACCTTTAACAAGCGCGTCAGGCGATTGGCCCGTATGGCTTCATCCGCAGAGTATAACCAGAGTGTCGATGATGCTGATTGGCAGGCGGAATGTGCCTGCCGTTGGGATGGACAATTGCGGGGTAGCTCGGGTGGCAAGAGCAGCGGGCTTTCGAGCCCGAAGGACGGTGGTTCAAATCCATCTCCCGCAGGTACCACGGGAAGCGTAACGGGGGCAAGTGATGACGACCTACGCGAACAAGTGCGAGAAGTGTGGCAGCTACGATACATACGAGCACTGGACGGAGTCTGACAAGGAGGCTCGAATGACTGGCTTCGGCTGTGAGCCTTGCGAGCACTTCACGAAGGTCGCTCCAGACTACACCCAGAAGCGCCGCGAACGACTGGCGGCTAAGGCTGATGACCTGGTTGAGATGATAAGGAGGCTGTGATGGCGATGGGCGACTATGATCCCGCGAGACCTTACTGGGACACGAGCTTACCGATTACCCCTTCATTGGCTGTGGTTACATACAGGGATAGTGCTGCACATGACCGAAACACTCATCGAGAAATTGACCAAGACCCCCGAGGGCAGACGGCTTTTCCAGCGAGAGCGGACAGAGCTCGATATGACGGAACTCGTCTGCAAGGTGATGGACGAGCAAGGGGTGAGTCGGGCGAAATTGGCAAAACGGCTCAGCACTCAAGAATGGTGTATAGACAAACTGCTAGATGGCAGCATCGAGTTCGATCTGCGCCAATGGTCGGACGTCTTTTTTGCCTTAGGCCGAGAGGTGCGATTTCAGGCCGTCGAGATTACGTGCGACGCGCCGGCAACTACAACCAAGATGGCGTTTACTGATGGCTGACCGTGCCCAATTCGACACCCTGGCCGACCAATGGGAAAGCGAGACAGCCGTCTTCTCGATGGCCTACCAGCGAACCGAGCACCCGGCATTCGGGCGTATCCTGACGATGGGCAAGCAGGCGATACCCTGGGCTGTCGAGCGTCTACGCGAGGATGTGCTTTGGTATTTGGTGTTGGAGCGGTTGGTTGACAATCCACCACTGACCAATGCTCAAGGGGATATGGGGCGATTGCAGGACGCTTGGCTCAAGTGGGCGAGGGATAATGGGCATGGGTAAGCTGCCAACGCCCTACTACGAAGAGCCCGGCATCCAGATATTCTGCGGTGATTGTCGTGAGATACTGCCTGAGCTGGGGAAGGTGGATTTGTGTCTCACGGACCCGCCGTATGGGATTGGGCAGGCCGCTTGGGACGCATTGATGCCTGTCGAGTGGTTCGGCGACGCGCTGGCCTTGTTGGTTAGTACAGGTGCAGCTTATGTGTTTGGAAATTCCCTCAAACTATCAGTGTTTCAGGTGCACTGGGAGGGGCGCGGGGTCATATGGAAAGCTCGCGCCGTGTGGTATTATGAGGATGGGCCGCGCCATTCGGCGACCTGGAGCAGCAAGCATGAAGATTGCTTGGTGTATCACTGTGCCCAGCATAAACAAATGACCCCATCTGAGCCCAGCATTCATCGCGACAAGCGATGGGGTAACGATCGTATGATCGGCGACGTATGGCCTTGCGCTAGGGTGCTTGGAAACTATGGCGAGCGAGTGGATCATCCGACACAAAAGCCATTGGCGTTGATGGCTATGATTGTCAAGGCGGCTTCTAGCGATTCCGACACCATCCTCGATCCGTTCATGGGCTCGGGCACGACGCTACGGGCTGCTAAGGACTTGGGACGCAAAGCGATCGGCATCGAGATCGAGGAACGCTACTGCGAGATAGCCGTCAAGCGCCTCCAGCAAGAGGTACTGCCGTTCAAAGACCTAGAGCCAGTGCCGACAACTGAGCAGACGGAGCTAAGCTATGGGTAAGCTGTTTTTCATAGGCGAGACGATAGACGGTCCCGTGGAAACGTACCGCCACCCGCAGATTCCCAATAGTTCGCATCCAGGCAGGCATCGGGTTGTTGATGTTCATGGGTTCAGAATGACGGTTGAACACGTGACGACCGGGCGACGCCTTATCTGTGCATCGCTTCGGGATGAATCCACCACCGAGCAGACGGAGCTGAGCTATGGCTGACCGAGTAGGCAGACTCCACGCCAAACAGAGGCAGGAGCAATACGCAACTGCCTACGAGCAGGGCCTAGCTCAGAGGATACTGACGGTCAAAGGGGCCGTAGCGACGCTAGGCTGTGCGTTCCAGGGTGACGACAAGCGAATGGAACTAATCTGTCAGATACTCGAGGACATTGGCGACGGACTCTCTGCGGAGTCAGTGTCGATCGGTGTTCGGGTTGAAGGAATACTCAAAGGAGACTGAAATGTACGCATTACTTGAATTGTGGGTAGGGTCCGCGTGGGCCAGTCTGTTGTTTGCGATCCTGTCGTTGCTGGGAGTTGAGCTATGACATTGATGAAGTTTTACTCGCTATGGGGCGACTGGTATTTCTGGTTCGTACTGTTCGTGCTTCAGCCGCTAGGGCTGGACGGGATTGGCGGAGTCGCCGGGTGAGTCCAGTCTAATTTGCTCGGCCTCGCACTCTATCAGCTCAAATATCAGTCGCCCCATCGGTAGCTTGTGATAGACCGCCGCCGCGCGCAGCATGTCTAAGCATTGGGGTGATACTACAACATGCCGGCGCGCCGCTTGTTTCGCTTGTATTTCTTCGGGGGTCATGGTTGCTCGTCATGTGCTAAAACCGGAAGCACCAACTTCGGCACCTCATAACACGTCCCACAGCTACAACAGCGCCTGTGCTGTCCCTCAGAAGTTCTCTGTTGCCCGTCAGGCGACTCAGCAGTTGACGGGTAGTCAACGTATCCACACCAGCACAGATGCCCGCAGGCGCGTTTCAAGCAGCTAGGGCAGTCGTCTGGTAGGTTATGGTCAGGCATTGTGGTTATCCTTTGTTTTCTGTGGTGGCCTCGGCGATGGCGTCTTTGGCTGCTCCGATCGCTTGGACCTGATATCGGATGTAATCACCACGGTCGACGGTCGACGGCAACTGGGAGAATCGCACGAACTCCTTGCACGCCGCCAGCAGCTTCGGCACAGCCGCAGGGTTGATGCCCTCGCAGGCGTTGACGCACTCGACGATGCGCCGGGCGTTGGCCTGAATTGTCTCGGCGTCGTGGTGGTCTGGGCAGCCATGTAATTCGCACATTATACGCTGGGTGCCGAACGTGTCCCCTGGGAGGTTTGGTGGGGCTGTTACCCATGCCTCGTTGCGCCTTTTGTCCGGGTGGGGTTTGGCTGTCCACGGTCCCGTCGTGTGCGGTGTCGCCTCTTCGCGTTTGGAGCCACCCAGGGCGTCGGCCACACACGCGGGTATGTACGGCAAGGGCGCCGTGCGCACCTCCTCCTCAGTCATAGGTACGCCGTGCTTGTGCCAGACCCCGTCTAGATAGACGTAGGCTGCACTGGAGCCGCGCCCAACCTGATCGGGGTCGTAGTCGCCGCCGCTGATCTGTGTGCGTTTGGATTCGTTGGTCATCAGATGCTACGTCCTTTCTTCTCAAAGAATTTCTCGTCGCGCAAGTGCTTCAACGCCAGCGCTGTGGCTGCGTCGCCGGACGCCATGGCGCCGACCACGTTCCCGTTGATATCAAAAAGAGGGAACGGTTCATCGGCGTCGGGGAAGTTTAGATTCTCAATTCTTCGCGCCGCGTCCCTGAGTATCCTCGCGACCTCAGGACCCCGGCCGTTGATTCCATCGGGGTCGTTGAACGCCGCGTTTCCAGTCTCGATTGTGATAACGATTGTGTTGCCCATCAGATTCTCCTTATGCCAGTAGTGCCAATTCGTAACAGTGACGGCGGGAATCGAACCCGCGACCACCGCGTCAAGCGACGCGGTGCTCTTCCGCTGAGCTACGCCACCCGAGCACGATCTCCGACTTCGGAGCAGCACTGCTCCCAGGCCGGTCTCGTGCTCGTTACCAGTTGACTCCACGGCCGCTTGGCGGTCAGTGCTGACCGTTGCCGTGCCCGTGAAGCCAGAGCCATATTCTTGGATTGTATTCATGCCAGTAGTGCCGTCGCTCCCATCGCCAGCATGAGGATGATGACGAGCGACCAGATTATTGTGTCGACGTGTTTCATTGTGGGTCGTCTGGGATGTCGTGCTCGCGGCAGAGTGCCATAAGTTCGCGACGACCCAGCACTTCCCCGTTTTTCGTAAGCCTGGTCACCGTGGAGTGGCCTGGTACGCCTGCGCCAGCGACCTCCTCCTCAGTGGTTCCCAGCCCAGTCACGCCCGCCGCTTCGAGCAAGGCGAGCCGTCTTTGAGCTAGTGCGCTCCGTGCCTCATACCGCTTGCGCCACGCCTCTGAGGTGCGCCCGCCGCTTTGATTCAACCGTGCCATCAGTCACCGTCCTTTCCCAGCTCGGCGTACAGGTCCTCATCGGTCCAGTCCACCAGCTCGACCATCAGTGTCTCTGCGAGCGAGTCGTCGCGTTGTCCGTTTTTCCAGGACTTCGACCATTCGTCGCCCTGATTGTGTCCGACCTGGAGGGTTGCGAATTCTACCCCGTCGCCCCATTTGCCGGTTGCCACCTCCCGGATTCGCGCCAGGAGCGCGTACTCGTCCAGAATGTCGCCGTCTCGTTCCATCGCGGTTGGACAGATCGAAATATCAAATACGATTGTGTCTGCGTCTGTCATCAGTCACCGTCCTTTCTAAGTCATATCCCCAAACTCGATTCACCAGCCCGTGCAATGCACTTCCGACCCAGGCGCCTTATCTTCGCGCAACCAGCGACGCACAGTTCTGACGACGGCTTTCTCGCTGGAGGCCGACCCGGCAATGTCGCTCGATTTGCCACCCGGGCGGTACAGTTGCCAGCAGCGCCCGATGTGCAGCAGGCTCCATTTGACGCCATCAGACGTTCGCGTGATGTGTATCATGCCATCGTTGTCGGTTTCAACCGTCGTTTGTGGTTTTGCCATCATGTACCGTCCTTGCCGGCCCCTTGCAGCTCTTCCGAGGACGGCGCGCCGGTCTTGGCGAGAGCGTCCTTGACCGCTTCATACAGCCGAAGTCCGAACGTAGCCTCGCGCCCGTTGGCCTTCATTTCGGCGCTGATGGCTTCGACCTTGCGGCAGGCTTCGAGCAGATCCGGCGCGGCTGCGATGAGGCGAGCGTTGGCTGCACACTCCTTGTCGTGGTATCGCCCGCCGTCTATCCCGTAGTCCTCATCGCGACTGTATATGACCGCAATCGGCTTCTCGTAGTGGCTGGGCTGGCTGACGGTCCATCCTTTGAACCCTTCGCATCGGGCTTCCCACGGTCCCGGTGTGTGTGATGTCATACTGCACCGTCCTTCCCCAGGTCAGCCAGGAGTCCGTCGACAACCGCCTCGCGCTCTGGTGACGGGCGGGTAAAGTCGACGTCGGGCTTTCGAGCCGGCGCGCCCCAAGCGGCATCGTCGTAGCCAGGCAGGGACGTCCAAGCGAGACTGCGTAGCGCGTCGATGTATGCCCTAGCTTCAGACGTCAGCCATCCAGTGTGCTCACAGCTCTGGTACTCATAGCAGTCACACGCTTTGATAACCTGAACAGGGTCGAAGCGGGCGAATGGTGGAACGCTGTGAGAGTATTTGAGAGCGACGATAGCATGGTTGGGATATCGGAACGCAACGCTCTTGGCGTTCTCGTCGCAGAGCATTTGCCCGACGCGCTGATTCTGTTCAAGGTCACCACACCGCAGCGTCTCGCGGTCATACGTTCCGGCTTCTCGGTCGATGTTCCAGACCCAAGATAGCGTACTGTGGTCCATGCCCAGCGCCCGCGCCGTGCCGGCTTGCACCAGATAGGCGATATGATCAAGGTCGACGATGTAGGCGCTCATGGTGTCACCACCTTTCCAGTGCACAGCGCCCGGATCACTTCTGCGCGTGCCAGGCCACGAACACGGACAGCGTGTCTGATGCACAGCCTTGGGCCGCCAGCGTTCATAACGGCCTCACTGCTGAACGTAGACCCGCCCTGATGGTCGCAGATGCACGCGGTGGCTTCCCCCAGACTGAGAATGTTGGCAATCATCAGGCAGCGTACCAGTCGCGGGTATCGTTGCTTGATCCGTTCCAGTTCGTTTGATATGCTTTTCACGTCGATAGCTCCTTATAGCTAGTGGCCATGCGCCCGGGCGTTATGAGCGTCGCGGGCGCGGTTTTGTTACGTCCTTATGCTGCGCGACCAGTCAGGCGATATCCACACGCCCGTATCCGGGTGCCGATAGGCGCCGCAACGTGAACACCACCGTAAGCAGTGCGCTGTTGTTAGAATCGGCTCACGACGGGTTTTCGGGTGTCGGCATCGTGCGCGCTGATGGTCGAGTGTTTCTGAAACGAGCTCGGCTATGCGTTTTAGTGCATCGTCGTATGCTGCGTCACACTCAAGCATATCGCCCGATAGGCGATGCGCAAGTCGGCGAATGCGTAGCTGTAGTCTGTGAGGTATTCTCATACCGTCCCCTTCCTTGGGGCGACGATAAACTCGCGTGGCGCCTTTGCCTCCGCCAGCTCTCGGCGTTGCCGTTCCAGGTTGGCGTCCAAGAATTCCTTGGGGGTTGGCGCCGGCACGAAATCCGGCGCGCACTTGGCAATGACAGCGATCAGCCGGCAGTTACGGCAATCGCAATTCGGGTGGCACGGTTGGACGATAGCTCCAGTGGCCACGTTCAACAGCTCCGAATGCAAGGCCTGTAGTTCGCGGTACTGTGCTTTCCCGGCAGCATACTGCTGCTCTTCAGCTCGCAGACATTGCTCGGCTTCAGCGACGAGCTTACGAAGTTGATCCCAGATTGTTTCCATTAGCTTGCTGCCTTTGCTGCAATGTTGTTCGCCGTCAAGAGACCGCGAACATCGGACGGGTAGACGATCGTATCGACGCTGTTGTCGAGACCTACAACGCGGTAGCCAAGTGCTGCCGGCCACCAGAAGACCTTATACTTGCCGAGCGCGTCGCCGTTGACGTATGACCGCAGGGTAACGCGGGTCTCGCGTATTCGTTTGGGTGTGCTCATCGTTCAGCCCTCCCAATTTTCGGGCTCATCGCCATTTGCTAGGTAGCACAGACAGTCAACGCACACTTCCATATGGTGAATCGGCTGGCCCACTACGCTGCCCTTGTCGTTTAGTATGATGAAGTGCGCAGCGTATCGGTCGCCACCCAGGGACGACCCGCAACAATCGCAACCAGACCACGAGAATCCGCCTTCGTCGCCTACGGCTTCATCCTGTTCGTCTGGACAGTCTGAGCAACCCGGACAATGCCCGACGGATACAGCCTTGCAGCCTTTGAGGTTGCGGTCTATGGTTTCGGTGTAGGCGCTCATCGTTCTATCCCTTCAAAAGACCATTGAATCCCACAATGGCCGCGCTGGGGACTCGAACCCCAGGGGACCGGGCGCGGTTTTGTTCTAGTATCCCAGTATGGGCAAGCGACGAAGAATCGCGTGCACCCAATAGGTCAATTTGTCTCCGGCGTAGTGACGCGGTAGGTGTTCGGGTGTTGACAGTTGCCAGCCATGGCCAGGCATATCGGTCGCAACGCACGTATGGCCAGCGAAACCGTGTCTTGACGGCTTGTGGTACAGGTACAGCTTGACGTGGAGGTTACGGCAGTATCGGGCGAAAGCCATTTGTGCGGTAACGCGAGCCGCTTTCCACACTATCGCATCAATGTCGTCGATACGGTCGTTTGCCGCGCCCATATCGTAATCGGCAACGGCTGTTAGTGCTGTGCTCATCGTTCTGTTCCTTTGTTGTGCGCCAAAACGGGCGCAGTTGTTCTAGCGGTTGTTCTGGACGCCCCAGACGAGCGAGCGTGCCTGTTTGAGCAGCCGATCGGCATGGGCCAGATCTTCAACGCATTTGCTGCCGAGGGCGCCTTTGTCCTGCCAGTCTGGAAACATCCGCTGAGCCCGCTCCCAGATTGTGCCGCTGGTGTCTGCGGCTTGCATGATCTGGTTAGCCAGGCGACTGATGCCCTTGTCGAGTGCGTCCTGGTCCAGCTTGGCAGGTTCGTTTGTTGTCGTTGTCGTGCTCATCTTCGTCTCCCTTTGTTAGACTCAGTTGCTTCGTAGTTAACTATACAACAATCTATCGGACAGAGTCAAGCGAATGGGCAGGAATTTCAGGGGTGTGACGAAGTATTTATTCGTAATACTCGAAACAGGGTTGCAGATAGCAAGAGGGCGGTTTACTGGTAAGCGCTACACCAAAAGTAGCGCGCGCTACATGCCGTGTAGCGCCTATAGGTAGGCCTCACTTGCGGACTACAGGCTTGCAGGCGGTTTGCAGCCTGTTTACCAGCAGCTCGCCGACAATGCCCCTGCACACGAAACCCCAGCCCAGTGTTACGAATAAATAAATCGTAACACCCATTGCATTTCCGGATCTCGTCGCTAACCTAGGATGCGGTTGGCACGGGTTTCTCCTCTATCCACTATCAGTCTATCAAACAAGCGCCAACAGCGCTTATCTACAGCTCGACAAGCTCGAGCACCTGGCACCTGGCACCTACCAGCTAGTATCCGCCGACCGTTGACCGATAACAAGCGCAACAGATGACAGTTGTGGACAATAATGCCCAACTGCGGCATATGACACAATCGAGGGCGGGAAGCGAAGGAAATGTGGATAGCTTGAGTTGAGGTGCGTGACATGACGCAGTTGGTGTGGCATATAACGCTATCGTCCGTCTTTTGATACCTGTTTCGCTTATCAACGTCCGATTAGATCTGTTACGTTGCGTTTGACTATCGGACGTTGATGCACGTAAGCTGCTGCCATGTAAGGACTTATGAGCGCTAGAACGAAAGCATGCTTATCTCAGACTCAGAATCCGTTACTCCCCCCTGCCCCATAAGCGGTCACAGGTATCTACTTATCCCCCCCGACAGGCGTTGGGTTTCCTGATATTGGCGTTATGAGTGTCCTCTTGTTCGCCTTTCCTCTTTCGGTTGCGTTGGTGGTGTGGTAGGTTTTGGGTATGGAACAGGTGGTGGGTTATTGAAAGGGAGCAAAGATGTCAGGGCATCGTTGTGACGTCGTAGAGGTTCGCATGGAGCCTCATCCTAACGCTGACTCTCTCAGCATGGTCAAGGTCTTTGGGTACAACTGTGCCGTAAGAACTGACGATTGGGCAGATGGCGACCTTGCGGTTTACATCCCACCAGAGAGCATCGTTCCAGATGAGCCACAATTTGCCTTTCTCAAGGGCCACCTTCGGATTAAGGCACGGAAGTTCCGGGGATACCATTCTCAGGGGCTTTTGGTTCCTGCTCCTGAGGGTGCGTGTGTTGGCGATGACTGCATGGAGCAGATGGGTGTCGTTCATTGGGAGCCTGTGCTTCGTATGAGTGGTGGGGAGGATGTCCAGGGCCCTGAGGGGTATTATCCGCACTACGATGTTGAGAATTATCGTCGGTACTTCGAGGTTTTTGTTCCTGGTGAAGAGGTAGTGGCTACTGAAAAGATCCATGGCGCGAATGCGAAGTTTACCTGGGTTGAGAATCAGTTGTGGATTGGGTCAAGGACGAACTGGAAAGCAGACGACAGCCGGAATCCTTGGTCTGTGGTGAGCAATCAGTGTCCGTGGATACGGGAGTGGTGTGAGGCTCATCCAGGCTTGGTTGTCTATGGCGAGGTTTTCGGTCGAGTCCAGAGCTTGAGGTATGGCATCGAAGGCAAGGTGTCGTTCGTTGCTTTCGACATCCTGGATAAGGACCGTTGGCTTGATTTTGATGAGGCTCAAGATATGGGTCGGGACCTTGTTTGGGTGCCGCTCCTGTATCGGGGTTCGCCGGATGAGACCAGATTGCTTGAGGTTGTCGAGCAAGATAGCGCATTGGCCTATTGTCTTGGTCGGGCGCATCAACTACAGGAGGGCATTGTGATTAAGCCTACTGTGGAGCGTATTGATGTCGAGATTGGTCGTGTACAGTTGAAGCTCAAGTCGTACAGGTACGAAGAGAAATAGGGAGCGCATGATGACAACTGAGGTAGAGGTTTTAAGGGCGGCTTGTAGGTTGGCTCATGCGTGGTTCAAGGAGCGTTTGGGGCACTGGGGTGTTGATAGTGCTCCCGTTCTCAGCAAGCAGCTCAGGTCAGCCCTTGACTACCACAATGGCAGCGGGGCTATGTGGTGTACTAGGTCGGCCTGTGTGTGTCCTTCGTGTATTATCCGAGAGGCTGAGGCCTTGGATGTGGCTGTTGCGTCTAAGCCCGAGGAACCGAAGCTGGTGATTTGTACATGGGGCAAGGGGTCAACCACTCTGTTTGACCAAGACTGCTCATGCGTCAGGTGTTCTACGCTGAGGAAGTATTCGGCTTCGTTGAAGGAGAGCGAATGTTCATAAGGTTGTTGCAGGCGATTACTGGCCCTAAGGGGGTTGATGAGTACAGGGAGATATGGGTCAACATGGACCGTGTCATTACCTTTTGGCAAGATGTTGAGTCGTCTGGTAGTAAGTTGTCTTCAAGGCCCGAGGAAGAACTTCTGGTTCGCGAGTCTCCTGCTGAGATTCTTGCCCTCTTGAGCGACTGTGATTGCAACCGTTGTGTAGCACTGCGAAAGGAATCTGTATGACAACAGCTATGAGGCCCGTGTTAGATGTACATGCAGGCGTTACTATGCGGTCGGCCACATCTTGTCTGCAGAAGCTGTCTGAGCGTGATTCTTGGCGTCTGACTGAGTTACCGGACGGCTGTGTTGTAGATGAGATTCGGGTGTTGGACTCTCATGGTTGGATTCAGGTTCGCAAGTGGGTGTCGCCCGGCGTTGTGGGCAAGTCTGGCGAGGACCCGGTGCCTGAGGGTGACTGTTGGTTCTCTGGGGTCACGCACAGCGATATTGCCGGCGCTTGGGATGGCGTGTTCGAGAAGGCTCGTCGTCGACCGGATTTGGCGTGGGAGATTCGCGTGTCGGAGAAGGGTAGTCTGCACTTGATTGATGTTGAGCCGGCTGCTTCGGAGAAGAATGGCAAGGATCGGCGTAGGCCTGGTAGGCGGCGTTGAGGAGCTAATGGCACTTTACGAATTCACTTTCATGGACGACCTGACTGAGGATACTTATTACATCTCTCATTTTGGGGATCATGGCCAGGAGGGTGCTGAGCGTGAGGCCCGCGCCCGTCTGGAAATAACCCGCAAACGTCCGCCTGGCTATGCGGAGAAGGAACTTGTGCCGCTTCGACTGACTGGATATTTGCGTTCGCCGAATCAGGCTGCGTATACAGCTCTTTTTAATCGGGTGGGGAAAGAGGGTCGCGGGGATCAGTACGAGGCGTTTCGGACAAAGGCCAACAAGCGATTGCTTGCAGAGCATCCAAAATGGAGTCCACATCAACGCCTGAAGGAGATGTGGCGTCTGGCTTTTGAGTTGTTTCCTCCGATGGACCCTCGCACGAGTTTTGCGGCGCGAGAGGCGAAGGAAATAAAGCAGGATGGGACAGACGAACGGGCGCGAGAGGCGTTGCTGTCGAGGGCTTTGACCAAGTCCGACCGGGGCGAAATTCAAGAGGATGTGGATTGGGTCTATCAGAGCCTGGAAATCGCGTGGAATCAGATCCCTGTAGACAATGTTCCTTCTCCCGGCGCCGTTGGGTTGTTGCTTCAGGCAAAGAGTGATAAGAAGTGGTTCCTGGAAAAGTACCATGCTCGGCTGCTGCCTACGAAGGCAAAGATTGAGTCCGGGGGTGGTTCGATGGGCGACGATTCTCAAATTGCTGAGATGTGTGCGAGGATCATCGAAGATGCGGCGCTTGAGGAGGTTGAGGTTTGACGGGTTGATTCGTCGCACATTCATAAGGCTCTGTGCCGCTGGTTTCGTGCCGCCCTGGGTCTGGGACGGAGTTGCGCGAGCATGCCGCTCCCATGGTCGACCGCTTGAGGGTGCGTTTATCGAGGTGGCGTTCAGTCGGCAATATCGCAAGGTGCTCGCCGACCTGGAGGACCAGGCCTTTTTCACAGGACTGTACGAATGACTCGCATGAATCCAGGTTGTAAGCGACGCAGTCTCCGGCAAATTCTCCATGACTTGCGGCTGGTCTTGGTCGCGGGATACACAACCGCGCAGATATGCCGAGATTGCCGCGGCGCGATCAAGGGTCCGGATTGGCGTGTAGGCCACTTTGGCCCGTTGTGCCTCAAGTGTGCGACTGCGCGGTATGAACGCACCACAGGCAAACCTTTCGCCGAGGCGTTGTCGGCCATAGCTCAGACAAACGAGCTTTTAGGGTTTAGCCCATCATGATCCACCGACGCGGATTCCTAAGTGCACTGGCCGCTGTTGCGGTATTCCCGTTGACGGCCGTGCGGTCGTTGGTGCGAAAGAGGCGGGTCTACAGAATCGGGGTCGACAAGGCAGTGCCGCTCTCGGAAGGATCATCGTCGCAAGTGTGGTATATATCTCGAATCAGCGACCCCAACGACTGGAGCTATGGGGGAGCATGAACTGATGGCCTACACCCAACGAGAATACGTCCAGCGCTACGACCGACCTCTGATGGCCATGTTGCATCCACGCCTGTGGAAAGGGATGTTCTCGAAATTACGAGAGTTGCATATTCGGATATCGAAGCGTCGGCCGGAGTTTCGGTTGACGGCCAAGACGGCGAGCGGTAGACGGTTGGTGGTGCAGGGCGGGTATAAGGCTCTGTCGCAGCAAGAGGCTGTCCCGGCTCTGCGGTTGGCTGTGAACAGGGCGGTTGTTGCGATGATGAAGGGGGCTGTGTGATGATGTGGCTTTTTTTCAAACTGCATGGCCTCGGGCTGATTCCCAAGTGTATCCACGACGCCGTAGAGCGTATTGCGAATAGCTGGGGTTATCCGTTGTATACAATGGGGTGCTTCGGGGTGCTCTATGATGTGGCCACCGGGAGGCCGCGGTTCTTTGTGGAAGTTGAAGAGTTGGCCCGGCCGCACACTCCGTGGGAGAAAGTTGTTCTGAGGTCGCTCAAAGAACCAATGGCGCAAGCCTCGCGGACATCGGCTGTTTCCTGGAGAAGTCCCAATGAATCGTAGACGTTTCTTCCAAGGTGCCGCCGCCGCTGTAGCTGCGTGCTTTGTTCCGGCGACGTGGTTGAAGGCCAAGCTGGTTCCTCGCTGCGGGCAGGAGGTATTGCTTGCCGAGCCTACGGACGAGGAACTCATGGTGAAGGGCATGGTAGACTTCAATAGGAAGTCGTTTGAGGAGCATCTTCGTCAGGTGCGCGAGAGGGCGTTTGAAAGCCTGACAAATGACATGGAGGATGCCATCTGGGGCGACAAACGCGAAGAGCCTTTTGGTATTGAATATTTCCTGAAGGAAGGCATATGGACGATCGCGGGGTAACTCAATTGGTAGAGTGACGGTGTTCCAAGGGCCGTAGTCGCAGGTTCGACCCCTGCCCCCGCGAATACGGGAGGAGTGCGATAGATGAACAATGAATCCCGATTCCCACCTCTGAGAATTAAAGGGACCGACGTGCGAGCGAAGAGCTACCAGACTATCGCCGTGGTCCATAAGCAGATTGTCGAGTACCTCAAGTCGTCTCAGATGAGCGGCTGTCCCGTTGCACTAGATGCCAGGGTCGTTGTACATTGTGAAGAGGCAATTGCCTTTTTAGCCCAGGAAGTGTTGGAGCTTCGGGCAATGGTGGAGAGGCCTGAAGGACAATGAAGGACCAACTTGAGCAATATTGTTCAATATGCAAGGCTGTTGGCGGCATGTCTGGCCATCGTTGCTCAGAGTCTACGCTTAGAGCAATTAACGCAGCAAATACTCGGGCGATTAACAGGGATGATTCAGAGGAATCGCCGCGGGACTTTCCGGCGAGAATGTTTGGTACTCGTATATCTGAAGCAATCGAGATGGTAGTGGGGGAGTACAATTAACTGGCCACGAAAGGATAGCTTGACTTTTGGTTGACTGACGGATAATACCAAAGAACAGGCACAGGCCGGATTGATCCCCGGTTAGTGCCGTACCACGAGTGCTTGTACGGGGGCGCTGATGGGCAACCATTGGCGCCCCTTTTTTGTGTTTTGAAAGAGCTGTATGGCTATAGGCGAGCATATTGACTTGGTGCCCCGCGACTTGGCGGCCAACCTTGCGTTTCGCGAGAGGCTGGCCAACAAGGGGAGCGCCTCAGTTGATGACGCTGCGGCACTACGGGGCATGTGTAAGTCAGATCCCCTGTTTTTCATCAACGCCTTCTGCTGGACGCTGAACCCGATGTGGTTCCCAAACTGCCCGGAGCGCCCCTTTATCACCTATCCGTTTCAGGATGTCGCGGTACGGCGAATGTTGTCTAGCCTATCCCGTGCCGGCAAACAGAAGCATCTGGGGAAGACTGATTTGGTCTTCCTAAAGTCGCGCGGCATGGGCGCGAGCTGGTTGATTCTATGGGTCATGCTCTGGCGGTGGATGTTCTTTCGCTCACAGTTGTTCGTGTTGGTCAGCCAGAAGGCATCGAAGGTCGATAAGCGTAAGGACATGGATGCTCTGTTGCCGAAACTGGACTTTGCTATCGAGCACCTGCCTCGCTGGTTGCGGCCACGGATGGGGATTAGCGATCGGACGGAGCAACAGCTTTACAACCCGAGCATGCAATCGACTATTCGTGGTGAGGCGTGTACTGCCGACTTTGCCCGAGGTGGTCGACCTACAGCCATAGGATTGGACGAATTCGCGTTCTTTGATTTGGCGGATAGCTTCAAGGCTTTGCGTTCGGCCACAGGCGCTTCGTTCTGTTGTTGGTTTGTCAGCACTACGAACGGGGTGGGCAATGCGTTCCACAAGATCGTCAAAGACGACAGGATTGAGCGTCTGGAGTTCAAATGGGAGGACATGCCTTGTAAGAGTGTCGGGCTCTATCGCTCCGTAGAGGGCGTGGTGGAGTATCTTGACCAAGCCTACATCTATCCAGCGGACTACCAGTTCATTGACGATGGGATGCTACGTAGCGTCTGGTACGACGCCGAGGAAGCTCGGACTGGTATCAGGTCTCTGATGGCTCAGGAGCATGACCGTGACTTTATAGGCTCCGGCGACCCGTTCTTTAAGACCGAAGAGATTGGGCGGCTGATGGAGAAAACCAGCCCTCCGACATCCTCGAACATCTACAGTGCAAAAAACGGGGTGAAGGGTGAGTTGCGTTTGTGGCTCGCCGACCGAGCTTCAAAGTGTCCGCCGGTGGACCGGTGCTATGTTGTGGGCGTGGATGTCTCCGCTGGCACAGGTGCATCGAATTCCTGTCTCTGTGTTTTCGACTGTCGTTTGAAAGAAAAGGTGGCCGAGCTGGCCGACCCGAATATCGACCCCTTTGAGTTGGCGGAAATAGCTGCCCAGGTGGGTCGTTGGTTTTTGGACTGGACGGACGCTCCGGCCTTGATGGTGTGGGAGGCCAACGGCAGCGTTGGGAGGAGCTTTGGCAAGCGAATACAGCAACTTGGTTATGAGAATCTGTATTATTCGTCCTCAGGGCTGACCGACGATGAGAAAAAGGCTAGGGTGCCGGGTTTGTGGGCGACGGGCGATAGGTCTCAATCGCTCATACGGGACTACGGCGCGGCGCTGTGTGGTGGTCGCTTCCATGAGCCGAGCGCCGATGGTTTGAAAGAATGCTACGATTATCGCTATTTTGCAGGTGGAAAGATTGCTCACTACAAAGAGGTCAGCGCCGATGACCCTTCGGGCGCACGAGACAATCACGGCGACCGAGTGTCTGCCAATGCGGTGGCGCTTCGTGGTGCGGCGAGCATTACTGAGGAGGTTCCGACCAACCATTCGTCGCGCACACCGTCATACCCTTGTTTTTTCAAGCAGATGCAGGATAATCGTATAGCGCGACAGACAAAAGTGAGGCATGAAGAAGGGTGGTTGACGGGATGAAATACGCAGAATGGTGTGGGGTGCGACGTCAGGCCCATGAGGCTGTCCAATTGCTGTGTAAAAGTGTCGCCGACGAGTTAGGCATCGAATGTATAGTGGAAAAAGCCTTCATTCGTGGCCTTGTGGCTCATCCTGAACCTAAAGGCTTCACGTTTAGTATTCGTTGGGGTCATCTTGAGGAGCATGACAACTTTACTATTGAGAGTTTTGTTTTGCCGCCCGACTCAGGCCAGTGGCCGATTTGGCTTGATTATTTGGGTTATGTGATGCGTTTCCACTGGACTCGTGAGAAGATAGGCGATCGAGCGTTGTGTCAATGCTTGGGGGAAGACCCAGAAATAGACGCGATTGATATCGCCGAAAAAGCTGAAAGTGTCTAACGATGCCTTTTGACCCCGAAAACACGCGTGATGTCTCCCGGTTGGTGAAGTCCGTGCGCCAGTCTCGGAAACAGCTTGGCGACCATCTCAAATTGAGGAATGCGTTCCAGCGCGAGTACCTTGGTGCTCACTATTCGGACCAGGGTTCAGTGAAGTCGGTTGCCCCTAATCTGGTCGAGCAGTTTGTCAGCATACACAAACGTCTGCTTGCCCCTACCGCACCATCTGCGTTTGTCAACGTCCGCGACCAATCCTTGTTGGGCGCACGGTCTAAGCTGGAGCTGGGTATCAACCATCTGGTTGAAGAGATCGACCTGGAGTCCACGCTTGAATTGACCACCTATGACGCTTTGATGTTGATGGCTATCGTCAAGGTGGGGATCACGAATGAGACTACCAGCTACGACGGCTATCGTCACGACGAGGGCCAGCCGTTTGTAGATCACATCCTGTTGAATGATTGGGTTCACGACTACAAGGCTAAAAGCTGGGAGACGGTTGAATACGCGGGCGACCGGTCGTTTGAACCCCTGGAGCTGCTTCAAGAGACTTACCCTGAGCATGCGGATGCCCTTCATCGGGCGGAGTTTACGAGCGGGGGTGAGACTTTTGATTCACAGCAAGATCCTGTGGATCGGAGAGCCGAGGGCGGCGAGCGGGTCAGCGACTATACCGGCGTTTGGGAGTTTTGGCTGCCGCGCGAGGGGCTGATTCTGGTCATGCCGGACTCCCCTAACCAGGGTGGGGTTCAGAATGTCGTGCTGGAAGCTATCGAATGGCAAGGTCCCGAATTTGGCCCATATCACATGCTGGGTTTTGAGTTTGTGCCGGGTTCGACTATCCCGTTATCTCCAATTGCGACTGTATTTGCTTTAGCGAAACTTCACGGGGCATTATTCAGGAAGTCCTCGCGCCAGGCCGAACATCAAAAGACGGTATTAGGTGCGGGACGGGGAAAAGCTGCGGATGCTACCAAGTTGGTCAATGCGGGCGATATGGAGGTTGTGACGGTAGACGACCCGAACCTGATTAAGGATTTCAAATTCAATGGCGCAGATCCTCAGACGATGCAGTTCGGGGCGCTAACGCGGGACCTTTTCAGCAAGTTTGCGGGTAATCTGGAGCTTCTTGGCGGACTTTCGCCTCAGTCGGAGACTTTGGGGCAAGACCGGCTATTGGCCGAGAATGCCTCTGAGCGGCTGAAAACGATGCAAAAGAGGGTGAAGGCTTTCACCAAGGGCATTTTGCGAGACCTTGGCTGGTGGCTGTTTACCGACCCGAGAATTGAACTTCCGCTTGTAAAGCCGAATCCCGGCTCGTCTCAGGGCATTCAACTTACACTGACGGCGGAAGATATGGAGGGAGACTTCCTTGACTACAATATCGACGTCAATCCCTACTCTTTGCAGGCCCGGACGCCGGATGAAGAGTTCAATTTGCTGATGCAGCTCGTCCAGGGCGTGATTATGCCGTTCAGCCCCCAGTTGCAACAGCAGGGAATGACTGTAAACTTTCCAGTGTTGCTGCGACGGCTTGCTGAGTTGAAGAATATGAAGCCGATAGATGAGTTCTTGATGTTCACCGGCAGCGCGGCTCCTTCGGGTGAGCGAGTGGGTTCGCCACCGGAGGTAATCAAGTTCCCAAGCGCGGTTTCCGGCGGGCAAGGTGGCCCGAGTCGGAATTTCCAGCAAGCAGGCGGCGACATGGCGGCGCTGGCGAGTATGTTATCGGGGCAGGGGGCCGGACAGCAGCAGGCGAGTGGAGCTTGACTAAGAGTGTGTGTTTCGATAGAGAACGAACTATGATCTAACGGTCCACAAAGAGCGGGCATAGCCGGGTTTGATCCTCCGGTCGTGCCGTTACCACAGGTGTCCGTAACGGGGGCACTGATGGCGGAAGCTATCAGTGCCCCTTTCTTTGTGCGCCTAACGGGTTGAATGAGATGCCTCAATATTGCTACACGAGTTCTGAAGGCCAGACGGTCGAGCGCCTGTTCAGTATGGGCAAGGCGCCTCGGACTGTGACTGAGGGCGACATCTGCTTCGTCCGGGATATCCCAGCCGAATGGGATGGCCGGCGCAACTCGGACCCCTATCCGAAGCTGTCAGATGCCCTTGGGGTTCTCGGCTCTCAGGCAAGCGAGGCGTCCAGGCATTTGCACGAACAGGGCGTGCCCACCGAGTTTACCAGTGATGGGCGTTGTGTAGTTGAGAGCAACAGTCACCAGAATCGAATTATGGAAGCGCTGGGCATGCACGATCGAGATGCGTGCTACAGCCAGCGGGCAAAACCGTAGGAGAGTTGGTATGCCGAACTTGCCAGGAAATTTAGGACAACTTGGCCAACTGAGACAGAGGCTTCAAAGGCGGCGTCTTGGCCGGCGACAGGGGAGACCGGGTCAGCAGCCTCTTGGCCAGTTAGGGGCGGGCCAGACTGGTTTGCAGCGAGGTCAACAGCAGCAGTTTGGTCAGTTGGGTTCGGGTCTACTTGGTCAGCAGCGTCAACAGCAAGGCCTGCAGCAGTTTGGGGCGGGTCAAGCGGGTTTGCAGAGGGCTGCTCTTCAGCAACAGCAAGGTGCTAATCCGCGACAAGCCAATCTTAATGTAGCTCAAGTGCAAGCCTTGAGACAGCAAAGGGGTCAAGCGCAACAGGGGGCACAACAGCGAGCCTTGGGACAGTTTGGGCAGCAAGGTCAAGCGCCGGGGCCTTTGGGGCAAGTGTTGGCGCAACGTGCTCAAGGTCAGCCCCAAGCTCAAGCCCAAGCCCAAGCCCAAGCCGTACCAGCACGTCAAGCTCTCGCAGGACGGCGCAGAGGGCGAGCGCAAGGTGGTCGACAACTTTTGCGGCAGAGAATTGCAAACAGAGTCCAATAACAGACACACGCGAGTGGAGGATTTATGCCAGCTACGGATACAACCGAAGACAAAACCCTGACGAAGGATCAGCAGGAACAGCAGGCTCACGAGGACAAGATCAACACCGACCCCGGTATCGAGGTAGCGACGCCCTTGAGGCTACCTGGCGATGACGACGTTGAATCTAATGGGAAGGTAGACACCGAAGACGCTACAGGCACCGTCGACGACAAGGAGGGCAAGGCCTCTGATGCTGGCGACACTGCCGCTGATACCAAAGAAGAGTTTGATGCCGAACTTCTGTCGATAGCGGCCGGGATGGGCATTGGTGAGACCCAAGCGCGGGCCTATTCGAGCCCCGGCGATTTGGAGCGGACTCTCTTGGCGATGGCTGACCGTGACGAAGCTGCTCAGCCGGACACCAAGGCAGAGAAGAAGCCTGACGAGAAGAAGGACGAGCCAAAACCGATTCGCATTGCCGGCAGTGACGACCTTGATGGTGAGCTGGTCAAGCAAGTCAACGGCGCGTTGGAGCAGATTGAAAAGAGATACGAGGACAGGGCCCGCGCCCAAGCCGAACAAACGGGCAAGCTCGAAGCCAGTCTTACGTCTATCACGGCCTCACTGAACGCATCCCAGGCTGCACAGGTAGCTACCAGCTTTGACAATGCACTGGTGGCGCACGGCGCCGCCTACACCAAGGAACTGGGTGAGGGCTCTACGCTGTCGATGACAGGGGCTTCGCGAGCTAATCGAGACAAGGTGCTGTCTGCCATGCAGATAGAAGTCGCCGGCTGCAGGTCACTCAATCAGCCGATTCCCGGCGACGACCAGCTAGTGCAGGGTGCACTTCAGAAGGTATTTGGGGCAAGAGAAAAATCTAACGGAGCGGCAACGAAGCAGGAACGAACATCCGTTCGCCGAGGTTCCTCGCGAGCCTCAGCCGGCATGTCCAAGCAAATGCGGGCACGGTTGGAGTTGCGCGAGAAGTTGGAAGCATTGGATAGCGGAGAGTAGCGGCGAGCAAGAATAGTAGAAGAAGTTTACGAGTGAAACGGCTGAAGTGTGGGGATGATACTCCACCTGTAGCCATGGAGAATAATAGTGGCCATAACTGTTGACGATATCGCTGATATCGGCAATACGACAATAGCCTCTTTCGACAGACTCAAGTTCTCGGAAATTGCCACGACTGACGAGGAACACCATTTTCTTCCTCAGCTCATCGACAATGAGCACGTCACGTACGAGGGCGGTCAAGAGATCAAGTTTGACGCCATGATCAAAGACAGTGGCGGGTCCCGGAACATCGGGTTTTTCGACAAAGAGCAGATTGTTGTACGAGACGTTACCGCTCAGGGGACCGTACCCTGGCGGAGGACTGTCAGTCCCTATGCGATTGACACATTGGAAGTTGCCGTAAACCGTACTGACGTGAACAAGATCATTGATCTTCTTCAGGTACGGCGCGCGGCGGCTTTTTTGTCAATGTCGAATCTGGTGGAGACGGACGGTTGGTCCAAGCCCGCGAGTTCGACGGATGAGATTACGCCCTTCGGCCTCAAATACTGGATTGTGAAGAGTATTTCGGGGTCTTCGTCTGCAACAAACGACGGTGGATTCAACGGCGGTAACCCCAGTGGGTTCAGTGCTGGGTCTGCTGGAATTTCCTCGACGACTGTTCCGACCTGGGCGAACTGGGCACATGCGTACACGAACGCCACCAGGGATGACTTGGTGGACAAAATGAGGTTGGCGGCCCACCGGACCAACTTCACGTCGCCGATTAAGGGCAAGTTCCGCGAGAACAAGCGAGGGATGGATAAGTACGTTTGGTACATGCCTTATCTGACCCTGCGCAGTCTCGTTTCGGTCGCTGAAGACCGTAACGAAAACCTGGGTTTCGACCTTGGTGGCCCGGAGCCTCTGTTCAATCGGAATCCCATGCGGGCCGTGAGCAAGCTGGACGACGACTCGGACAATCCGGTGTATGCCGTGAACTGGGCGGTGTTCTACGTCGTCCTCTTGAGCGGTATGGGCTTGAACGAGACGAAGATGAAACCCATTGCGGGTCTGACGGCAACCGTTGGAGCTGACATCCAACTGGTTTGGAATACGAAGTGTGTTAACCGGCGCCGCCTGGCAGTTCTTTCAACTGCTGCGGACAATGCCTAAGGAGACCAGGTTATGGCAGGAATTGTAATGTTCGGGAAGAACTCGAACACCGGCCCGAGCCCCGGTCTTTGGGGCCTGGCGCCGCGAGATGTGTTTTATGACCCGGCTGTTGCGTACGGTATCTCCAAGGATTTCGTGAATCTTCCTATCCTTGTTGATGGGGCCGACGCAATTATCGCAGAAAGTGGCCAATGGAAGGGCTTTGGCTCTACCGGTGCGGCTGCTGTGTCTGGTCGGGTAATGACAGGGGCTGAGGGTTATTACAAGCTGGCTTCTGACACGGACAACGAAGGTGCGTCAATCGGTCGTGAAATCACTCAGTTTTTGCTCACGCGGGATGCAGAGGAGTTTTTCTTTGAATGCTCTCTGCAGGTCACGGCGACCACCACGTTGGACATTGGTTTCTTCGTGGGAATGTTTGGTGTGACGGCTCTCACGAACGCCATCCCCTGTGAGCAGGGTGGGGAATTGTCGGACCACAACTTTGTTGGGTTCCATTATCCCGAAGCTGATACCACGACTTACGACACAGTGTATCACGCCGATGGTGTTGATTCTGGAACTCATACCAAGGTTGGAGATGGTGTTGGAACCATCGCGGCTGGTACATATGTGAAGCTCGGCATGCACCTGAAAAAGGGTGTGATGACGTGGTTCCAAAATGGCTTGCCGTTCGCTGATACGAAGGCGGTTCCGAACGCGACGGGAACAGACTTCCCGGCCGACGTTACCCTTCGTCCGATTATCGCCATGTTGCATGGCTCGGGTCAGGCGGGGCATGTGCGTACTCGTTGGCTTCATGCCTATCAGTTGCGGGCACAGTAGTAACTAGGCTTGGGGCGCCCTTCGGGGCGCCCTGGGCTTCTTTGAGGAGTTGGAATTGTGAGTGATAATGTCTCCGTTGCGGGAGAATCCATTGCCACGGATGAAGTGACTATCGGGTCGTCGACCGTACAAGTGCAGCGAGTGAAGTTAGGGTTTGGCGACGATAACACTTACACCGGAGATGTGTCTCGTAGCGTTCCGTTGCCAGTGGCGTCGGCACTCAGAACAGATGTAATTCAAAGTGCTGGCTCACAGCTACCGCCGAAGTTTGCGATTATCAACGTGACTTCGACTGGTGACTCAACGATTGTCAGTGCTGTTAGCGGCAAGAAAATCAGAGTCCTGTCTTACGTTGTTACCGGCGACACTGCCGGGACGTTCCGATGGGAGGGGCCGGCGGCCACGCCCATTTCCGGCCTGATGCTTATGACGGTTTCGACTGTCGGCAGTGGATACGTTGAAGCCGCCTTTAACCCAATGGGTCATTTTGAAAGTGCTTCCGGTTCTGCCTTGACCGTTGAAATGGCGACCGCGAACGACCTACAGGGACATCTTACGTACGTGGAAGTATAGCCGATGGTCATCTTCATCAATGCCCTCGATAAGACCGTCCTAACCCCAACGGCGGAATCCACACTCGCGCTTAAACGCAGTGAGTTACAGACGCTAGTTGCGGATTTTGCCGAATTGGGGCGGGCGGTGCCTACGGCCAGTGATGCCCTGGCGCGGGTCAACGCGGCGATCGACAGCGGGTTGCGCCAAGTCTATTGGCCTAACGTGCTACCGGGCGAGGTTTCGGCGCACGAGTGGTCGTGGATGCGTCCGGTTCGTACCTTTACTACGGCAGCGGAGTTTAATGCCTATCAGCTTCCTTCGGACTTCGGGGGCATCGAGGGTGACATAACGTATGCTCTCGACCAGGCGTTTCGGACGATTCGGGTTGTTGGTGAGAACGATATTCGTCGGCGTCAGCAGAGCAATACTGCGGCGGGCATTCCCCAGTGGGCGGCGGTTCGGCCCTTCAACTCGGGGCTGTCCGGCCAGCGATATGAACTGTTGCTCTGGCCGACGCCTGACACTGAGTACGACCTGACGTTCCGATACAACATCAACCCCGATGCACTGGCGAGTGCCAACGATTATGCGTTGGGTGGTCCGGCGCTGACAGAAACCATCCTGCAAAGCTGTCGTGCTGCTGCAGACCGGATATTCAACGACAACGTGGGTGCCGAGTATCAGTTGTTTATCGAGCGCCTGAAGGCCAGTGTGACGTTGGATAGACGTACGCTGGCGCCCGAGTATTTGGGCACGACACAGGACCCAGGGATGTTAGCAGACAGATTCTTCCCCTACCCGTACAGCGGTCACCACGGTTTCGGCTACGGCTATGCGTTGCCGGGGTTTACGTTTAACGGCGTTACGATTCAGTGAGGAACTAGATATGAGTAGGTTGTTTCCTTCGCAGAGGATAGCGAAAAAGCACAAGTTGGAACAAAGTGGTGACGGAACCCTTTTGACTGGGGGCGTTACGGTTCCCGCAAAAAACTATGGTGTCGTTTATATGCTCTGGGTGGATTTAGATGTTTTGAGTGAAACCGATCTTGAAAATCTGCCTAAGGTTATGTCTATTACCATAACTATAGGCAGTATGACTTGGCAACAGGCGGTACACCCCTTTATTGCGCACGTGGATGCTCAAACTGTGGTGGTGGAACATCGCACGGTTGATCTCGGCCCCTGGTTTTTCCCCTTTGGAGACGATGGTCTTTATTCGGGAGTTTTGGGTGATGACATTGTAATTACGGTTGGTTCTGCTGGGACTGGCGTCAAATCGCGGGTCAATTACCTTTATTCCGGTGATTAACAGGGCTTTCCCTAGGAGTTTGCGACATGCGACATCGACTACAATCAGATTTGACGCTGACGGAAATGAAAGAGGCGGGCTCTATATTGAAGACGCCTGCAGGATTCCTGATTGGCTGGGGTACTACGGTCGGCAATGGCATCGAAGGTTGGGCGCCGGGGGCATCTTTCACCGAGACCGATGCTACCACCGGCCAAGAAGTATGGATCAACACAGGGACCAAGATTACAGCCAGTTGGACGCGCGATATCGCGTTGCTGGACGGTGAATCTCTTACGCTTGCAGACGATGCTTCCGTGATTTTCGGCGACGATTCAGACAAGCGGTTCAAGTGGAACAATACCGCACAATTTCTCTACCTTATGGAGGGCGCGGCCAGCGGGCAATGGCAGAATATTCCGCTGAATATGCTGAGTCAACGCTCGAAGTTCCACACATTCTACGACGAGTTTTATCCCGGCAAGGACACACCCGGCAATCAGACTACGGTATGCACTTATGTGAGTACTGATGACGGTGGCACCGGCACGAATGATTTTGACGATACTGGTAACAGCGTGAGAGGTATATTCCAGGTCGTCACTGCGGCGGCGGACGACGATTATCATCTGATGTCTACGCCGGAAAAGTTTGCTGACCTGGGCCATATCCAATGGTTCGAGGCTTTGGTTAAGCTGACTGAGGCCAATGATGACGATGCCAACTGGATTGTGGGAACGAGCGCGATTCTGACAGACGGATTGTTGAAGCCTAGCGGTGGAGGACCTCCGGACAGTTATGATGGGATGTGTTTCTACAAGGTTGACGGCGGAACCGACATCCATTTCGAGTATTCGAATGGTGGCTCACAGACTGCGGATCAGACGTGGCCCTTCACTTCGGGAGCCTGGCATCGGCTTGGTTGGTATCACGATAACACGCTCGTTACACCTTATGTCGATGGAGTTGCTGGTACAGCAGTTGTAGCCCAAGCATCCGGCCACGACCCAGGTTACTTGGTGTTCGGTGTCAAGGCCGGCGACAATAATGCGGAAACCCTGCAGATTGATTTCCTCTCGAATACCGGCAAGCGTGCATGATGAGTCAATTACATCTATTCAGATGAGGAGCATTAACCAATGCAACATAGAACGCAAGCGGACCTCGAACAGGCGGACTTCACAAGCTCTGCCTCAATGTTGACAAGTCCGGAAGGCAAGGTTTTAGGCTATGGTACTACCGTCGGCAACGGCATCGAGGGCTGGGCGCCCGGCGCTTCGTTCCGACATACCGATGGTGCGGCTGGGGCTCAGGTCTACACCAACGAGGGCACTAAGACCACTGCCAATTGGCAGAACTCTCTGGTGTGGGCGAATGGTACAGTCTTTACCGCCAAAATCCTGGGCGGTGGAACAGATGGCAGCCCCCTGACTACGGGTACGGCCAGTCTCAAATTCGTTGAATTTCGCTGCTCGTCTAGTGCGTCGAGCGGCGACAACAGATTGGCGTACATGCGTTACCAGCTCACTGGCGGTGGCGGTGGCGAGTGCGTGCGCGGTTCAACGGTCGTCAAGTCGAACGTCGGCACTGCGCATGGTGCACACTTCGGCATCGAGTTTCTGGCTACGGCTGGTGCGTCGGAATGTTCAGGGCTGGGCGTCGGGCTTCGTGGCACGCTTATGATCCCGAACGTCGCGTCTTGGGCGCCGACCGGCACCTACTCGGCTGGCATGTTCGAGATTTTCAGCGAAGGCACGAACAGTGACCCGGCGGGCATGACAGAGCTGTCTGTCCTGCGGCTGGTCAATTCTGGCGGCAGCGGCAAGGCTGATGTGGATACTGATGCGTTCCTGTTTTCCATTCAGGGATTTGCGGTCGATAACGAGGCGGCGGACTTGGTCCACATCAATTCGATTACTGCCGCCACGATCAACGCGAATGTCACAGAGGCCCTGAAGATCAAGATTGGGGCAAACACGCGGTATATTCCGATCGCAACGGCTACCACCTAAAGGAGGCTTTATGCTGCTAGGTGTGCAAGAACGAGTGTTACTGACGAACCTTTTGCCCCCGCAGGGCGACATTCTGACCCTGAAGTTGGTGCGCGAACTTCGCGAGGCGCTGAGCTTCAGCGAAGAGGAAATCGAAAAGTTCGAGATCAAGGCAAGCGAGGGTCGCATCAACTGGGCGCCCACCACTGAGGAAAGCGAAATCGCTATCGGCGACACGATGAAGAGTATTGTTGTCGCCAACCTCAAGAAGCTGGACGAGGGCAAGCAGTTGACTGACGGCCATCTGTCGCTGTGTGAGAAGTTTGGCGTTGAGTAGGAGAACCAGAGAATGATACACAGAACGAGAGCTGATTTTTCGCAAGCCGATTGGACTATTCCCGATGTGGGTGACGCCGGGGCTCTTCCCAACGGTGTAACCGGCATCGTTGAGCTGGTGACCAGTGGGGCTGAAACGCGGACGTTGGCGGCGCCCACTAAGTCGGGGTTGCGCCTGACGCTTGCGTTCAAGACTGATGGGGGTGACTGCGTTATAACGTGCTCTACGGGCTTGAATGTCACAGGCAATGACACAATCACCTTCGATACCGCTGGCGAGATGGTTGAGTTGCTCTCGGTGCCTTCTGACTCGAACTTCCGATGGCGGGCACAAGCCTGCTTGCCGGAGGCTGATACCGCGAGTCTCAGTTGAGCGTGGAGGTATGACCAATCGCCACGAAAAGGACCATTAGAGCGCGTTTCCCGCTGGGTGGGCTTTCCAAACGCTTTGCCTATCAGACCCAGCCAGATTTCACTACGCTTGATGCAACCAACGTGCGCCCGGAGGCTACTGCCGAAAAGCGTTTGCGCGGGGGTTCTCGGCCGGGGTTGGTCAAGTCGTTTGCTGACCAGATAAGTGGCACGTTTGCGCCCATCCGTATGTTGACCGTTATGCGGTCGCTGAACGACGAAGGGCGCGCGATCCTCAATGAGGACTTTAGCGATCTCACAATCTGGGAGGCCCCGTCGTGGTTTCCCGGAGACTTCAAATTAGCATTCCATGACGCAGGCGAGAGCTTTGTTTTCAACACGGTGATTGATGGTGTGGGTCCATATCTGGGTGGTGTTCTCAAAACAGCTTCGATTCCTGCTTTGAACGCCTCGGCCGGGTATACGCTTTCTGCTCAGGTTGTCCCCCGTGGAACGGAAAACGCACTTGCATACGAGCTGTTTGTTGGCATGGACGATGATTCACCTGATGTGAATCTTAGTGGTCTAACTGCCCGGCTCTCGTTTTTTAGGGGATTGCCGGGTCGCGTACATCTTCAGCTTGAGCAAGACGGTGGATTCCGAGCGAGCGCCTTTCAGGATGTTGGTGTCTGGCCGAATGATGTTACGGATCAATGGTTTTCGATTCGCGTCCATCCCAATAAAGTCATTGAACTCTTTTGGGCCGATGCCACGACCCCGAAATTGACACATCAGCTTAGCGCCTTTAATCCACCCGGCAATAATGTTGGTTTCAGCATGAGGTCAATCAACACAGACCTTGTTTTGCGGATCAACGATCTCATCCTAGACTACTTTTCTACGGCTGCTGGTGTCCCGCCTGAAGCTGTCATTGCCTCGGCGAATGGCGAGCTATGGCGCGAGAGCGCCGAGGGGAAGATGACAAAGATCATCAATGACAACGGTTTAACCCTTGCGTCCGATCGCCCTGTTCAGGCTGTTGACCGATTGGGCAAACTCTATATCGCAGATAGTTCGGATACCCGACTGGCAGCTACGGACGGTTCGGGCGTGATAGTTAACGGCGTTCTGGATGCGGGGATTAGCGGCTGGGATACACATGGCATCTTGACTGACGATGATGTTGTAGAATTGACCAGCATCGTCAACGGGACAAGCGACCTTGATACGACTGGAAATGTGACGGCCCGCGTGTTTTCGGTCGCCAGCATCAGTCCTGCCGATGGGTTGTCGCTCGAAGTTCTCAACGGTAGTGCTGTTAACGGTAACTGCGACTCTTGCAATTTTCGCATAGCCCGCGGCGCCAAAGTCTACAATAGCAATACGGATACACTTACGCACTGGAAAGCAACTGCCGGACTGGTTCCCGTAGGCTGCCCAATTATTGACATTTTTCGCGACCGCTTGGTGTTGGGCGGGATTCCGGAAAGTTCCGGCATCTGGTTTATGAGCAAGTTCGGCGACCCCGATGACTTCGATTATTCGCAACCCGACACCAATCGGACCCGAGCCATTGCATCGAATACGACAACCTCGGACGCTGGAGGATTGTCTATTCCGATGTCTGCGATTGCCGCTATTACCGAAGACTACCTTGTGATTTCGGCCGAGTCGGAAATGTATCTACTGCGTGGCGACCCGACACTGGGTGGCATTTTGGCAAACGTCAGTAGCCAGATAGGAATTGGAAGTCGGACGGCTCATTGTCGAACGCCTGATGGAAGTCTGATCTTTCTTTCTCGTGATGGCCTATACAGGTTCCACCCGTCTAACCCGTTCCTAGAAAATATATCACGAGACAGGTTGCCAATCGAACTCATCGACGTAGTGCAAAACACCTCTTTGACAGTGGCGCTCGAATACGACGTACGTTTTCGAGGTGTGCATATTTATATTACGCCGAACACTGCTGGCGCGACTACGCATTATTGGTTTGATTGGGATACCCAGTCGTTTTGGACGGTGCGGCTGGGGAACAGGCTCCACGAACCATTCGCTGTCAACTACGATGCAAAGAAGAATCGCACCATGCTCGGCGGCCGTGACGGCTACATTCGTCACTATGACTCGGCGGTTACCGATGACGACGGGACAACGATTAACAGCAATGTGCTCTACGGTCCGTTCAGCTTGGGTGGTAACACGGGCGAAGGCTCTGTCAGTGACTTGTACATGACGTTGGACGACGCAAGCGGGGATGTCGAGGTCGATACATTTGTCGGCGATGATCCGGAGAGCGCATTCAAGTCGGCATCCCGAGCATCGCATACGGTCTCAGCGGGTTACTCGAAGCGCCTACCCGTACGGGCGCGTGGGTCATCTGCGTTTGTGAAAATCAGTAGCTCCTCCGGTTCGCAGTGGGCGATTGACAGTCTGTCTCTCGTAACGCAGCAACACGGAAGACATAGAGGGTAGTGTTATGGCAAAGACTATAATCAAGAAAAAGGGCAAGGTTAGCAGCAAAGGGATAGTGCAGCAACTTATTGGCCTTGGGACAGATTTCGTAAGTTCGGAACTTGGCGGATTTATCCTTAGCCAACTCACTGCCAATGAACAGCGACAAATAAATGAGCAGACACGCGCTACGCAAGAAGGGGCTGCCGGGGCAGCGTTGGGCACAGCGGGCGTAGGAGATTTGCCTGGTCTACCTGCTACTCCCAGCTCCTTAGACATCACCCAATTTCCTGGCCAGGCACAGACGTTGGCGGACCAGCTTTCCAGGCTGTCAAGTGGTGAGTCCAACCAAGCACGCGCGCGGGCGTTTCGGTTCTTTGGTCAAGACAGCCCCACTAACAAGGCGCTGGCGAGGCTTCAGAGTGACTTCGGTACGGCAAACCAAGCGACCCTAGATGAATTCGGGACAGCAGCGGGCGACATTACTGGTCAGTTCCAAACAGGCGCACAGGGGTTGCAGCAACAGTTTGGAGCGGGCGCCGCAGGCTTACAGGGTGAGTTCGCACAAGGCGCCGCAGGTATTACTAGCGGATTCCAAGACCGACTCGGCACAGCATTGAGCATGCTGGAAGGTCGGGGGGTACAGGCTGCAGAGGATATTTCGACGCGCTTTCAGGAATCGTTGGGTAATCAGCAGCAGTCGCTTGCGGCTCGTGGGTTTGGTGGTTCGACGCTAGGCTCTAATCTTGCACAGGGTTCGGCGCGTGAGGAATCAGCGGAACAGCGGCGCCTCCAAGAGCAATTGCGAGGTGAACGGCTGGGCATATTTTCCAACTTGTCTGGTCAGGGGCTCGTGGCACAGCAACAACTGCTTGGCGCTGGAACTGCGTTGGGCCAAGGACTGCTTGGTGCTGGCACGAGCCTTGGGCAGGGGTTGTTGGGTGCAGGTACGAACCTTCAAGCGGGGTTTGCAGGTCAGGCTCTGGGGGCCGGACAAGCAGGCAACCAATTTGGGGCCGGCCTTGGACTCAGTGCGTTGCAGCAACAATCTGCGAACAACCAGTTTTTGCAGAACTTCTTGGCGCAAAATGTCCAGCAGAACTTGGGCAATCAGTTCCAGTTTGGGCAGTTCCCGATCAGTGTTGGACAACAGGCCGCCCAGACACAGCTCAATGCTCTTGGCCAGATTGATATTCGCAATCCGCAGCAGTTGCAGCCTTTCCAGGTTCAACCGTCAGTGAGACCATAAATGCCGATACTTGAAACACTGCCCGACCCCCGCTTGCAGAGTCTCCTGGACTTTACAGGACAACTGCAATTGGCTCGTCGGCAGGAGGAAGAGGAACGGGCTCGCTCCCGAGAGCGATTGCGTCAACGGCAGATTGTAGGTGGTGGCCTTGCTTTAGGCGCACTCGGCGGTGCTCTCCTCGGTCCGGCTGCTGCGTCTGCCATACCGGCGGGCACTTCTGCCGGCACCGCAGTAGGGCTCGGTACGGGCATTGCTCCGGTGGCTGGTGGCATTGGCGGTAGTAGCATTTCGCTTGGTTCGGTATTGACCGGCGCTAGGTTTGGTGCTCAGGCTGGGGGTGCGTTTGCCACTGATGACCCTGCTGCTGGCGTACAGTCCATCCTTCAAGGTGCTGCGACGCTTTCAAGCATGCCGGAGCTTGGGCAGTTGGGCATTACGCCGCTCCAGGTGGCTATGGCTGGTCCGGAGGGGCTGCAGAACCTTGTTGGTCAGGCCCAGGCTGGTAGACGACAGCAAGAGAACCTGTTGCAACAAGAGGCATCGCGCCAACGCTTGGCCAGCGAGGCCTTTCAGAATCTTCCGGCTAGCTCGCAGGCAATAATCGCCACTAAGAAGCAGCTCATAAGCGAGTTGATACTAGAACATCGAAGGGGTGGCTTCGGTCGCTTTGGTTCGCCGGAAGCGCAGCAAGCCTTTGAGCAGGCCCTTGCACCTCATGCTGCAGTAATAGAGCAAGAGTTCGCAGCAAACAAGCCGCCCCCTAAGCCGTCGATGGAAGAACGCGTAGCATCAGACGTACTGGAAAAGCCTGGATTTGGTGGCGCGTGGGTTGACGACCGAAAAACTGGCGGCGTTAAATGGGTCAAATTCAACCCGGCATTCAGCCCTCAGGACCGTGCGGACCTCCTGACAAGCAAGATAGATGAGTTCAAAACAGAGGGGCGAAATCTGGAAATCATTAAGCGTACGGCAGCAATTGAGGCGGTCGACAATCCAACTTTCAATTTCAACCGGATAACTCGCGAGGACGCTACCACGCAAGCCACAAAGTCCGTTGACGAAGACTTGGCTTTTGAGATTAGAAACAACCGAGAGGCCAGGGCAAAAGCTGGGCAGTTGGCTGAACAAGTAATGCCGACCAACCGAATTCCACATCTGCAATCTACTTCGGAAGAACGCCAGGTGCAGCAGGAAGGTGCCGAACGGCAGCAGGCGGGGGCTCGGGCCGCACAACAGCAAGCAGAGCAAGTACAGCAGGCCCAAGCTCAGCAGGTCCAACAGGCGCAAGAATTCTTTACCCGGAGCGTCGAGGCACTTGTCGATGTTCAACAAAGACTTGGCTCTGATCCTGCCAAATGGTCGCGCGAGCAACGAGAAGAGGCCCGTGCGCCAGCGGAAGGGTTGATTGCACAACTTTCTATCTTGGCGCCAATGATGTCGCCCGAGCAGAGAGCCCAGATTGCGCCGCTAGTGAAGTTGGCACAGGCCATTGTTGAATCGAAACAGACTCTTGGGAAAGGGTTGGGCATTCCTCCGTTGCCTGAGGAGGTGTTGCGCACTGGAGTTCCTGTCACGAGGCTTCCATGACCCAGCTTGCCACAGATTTGTCCACAGTTGCTCAGCAGTTCCTCGATGGCGTGGAAGATGAGCGTGAGCAGCGTCAACAACAGGCTGTCGTTGAACAGCAGAGTCTCAGCAATGTTGCCCAGCAGTTCCTTGACTCCGTGGAGGCCGAGCAGGCAGCGATCGGCGGTCAACAGGCGCCGACCCTTGGGGCTCAAGACGAAACACCGGCCATCGAAGCAACTCGAAACGACGAGTTGTTCCAACAGGCTCGTCAGGCCGAAATTGCCAGTGGCCAACCAACGAATGCGCCATTGAGGCGCTTCAACCAGATACGCGCTCAGTCAGAGCTTCCCCCTCTCGAAGCGCTTCCCCCTGAACTCATTGCTGATACGTCCGACCGAGCAATCAACGCCCTAAAGCAGACTGTACGTGGTTTCGCAGAGACGGCGAACCGTGCAATCGAGGGCGTAGGCGACTTGGTTGATGTCGTCACTGAGCTGGTGGGGATAAAATTCGACCCGCCCAGCAAGTTCTTTGAGGAATCACGAAACGTCATCAGGGCCTTCTTGCCGGACGACCCGAGATTGCGGCAAGAGTTCTTGTCCTCTCAGCTTCCGGCCGGCTTGGGCAGTGCGGCAGGGTTCTTTGCGCTAGGGGCAACTGGTGGAGTCCCTGGTGTGGTCGCTGGCGGTGTAACGCTCGGCGCCCAGGAGCAGGCCGAAACTGCGCGACAGGCTGGAATCGAGGGCGTGCAGAAGGCCCTGGCTACGACATTAGGTGGAGTTCTTGGGTTGACGGAAACCGCCTTGCCGTTGCGGCTGGCGAGAGTCCTCAAGCCAATCGACCGCGCCGTCAGAGGTAAGCTGTTTTCGGCAATTTTGAGTCGTGGTGGCCTTCCTGGTGATGTAGCAATCGAGGCCATGCAGGAACTTGGCCAGCAGGCGGGTAGTAACCTCATTGCAAAACACATACTCAAACTGGACCGACCGCTTACTCAGGGGCTGGTTGAGTCGGGCGAGGTCGGTGGTGGTGTTGGACTGATATTTGGTGGTCTAGCCAGGTTAGCCGGCATCAAGCTCCGTAAGTTCAAATCGCCAGAGGCTCAGGCGGGCGCTGAGCAGGGCGAACAGGCAGTGAGTGCACAGGCGCGTGTACAGCCTACAGAGCAAGCGCCGGAACCGAGCGCAGTAGCCCAACAGGCCACACAACTAGCTCAGGCTCAGCCCGAAGCTGCCCAGAGGCTCATTGCAGCCGCAGACAAGGCTGTCAGAGCACGCGGGCCACAAGGCGTGCCCTCACAGACGGATTTCATAGCAGAGGGCGTTACAGGGCTTTCTCGCGACGAACGGGGTGAATTCGTTCGCACTATCCGAAAGGAGGTTGGTCGTGCCAAAGAGGTTCGAGGCGATACGGGACAGCCTAGTGAAGCAGGGCGTGCCCCTAGCCGAGGCAAAGACACGGGCGGCGCGGATATTCAACAAAAACCGAAAGCCAAACGAAAGCCCAGTGACAAGGCTACACAAGCGAAGATTACGGAAGAGGCTCGGCGACAGGAAGTCTTAGCAGCAATTGCGAAAGGTGACACTGATGCGTTTCTGTTTCACGCTAGCGACCTTCAAGACGCCCAGTCAATAGAGTTGAGCGGATTTGTTTCTGGTGGATTTGCTTCTTTGAGGCGAGCACAGCAATTTGCTGGGCCTCAAGAAGATGCCTTCGTGGTGTTTAAGAAGTCTGAGCTTCCTAAGAATCTTAGACGTGGAGTAGAGCAATTTTCTACAGAGGAAGAAGCCCGCGAGCTTGAGGAGGCAGGTGACCAACCGGTTGGGATTGTCGGCGAAGCTCTTACGCCATTTGCAGTAGTATCCCGAGCCGAAGTGGCAGAGGCGGAAGCTGCACCGAAGAAGGCTGCGGAAGAGGCTGGCAAAGCGGTAGAAAAGAAGGCGGCGCCCTCTGCGGCAAAGCCAAAGGTCGAAGTAAAACCTATCCTTATCCGCAAGGAAGATGTCCCTAGCAAAACATTCAGTCAGATGCGCAAGCCTCGTCTTGGAGGCTCTCTGGGGCCACAGACTTTTATCAAGAAGTTTATTCAAACAATTCCGGGGTTCAAAGAAAACCCAGAATTCACGGTTCGAGACGGGAAACTTGTCCACAAGGATGGAGGCACATTCCGTTTGGAGCCAAGCCTGTTGGGCCTTGAGGCTGCCAAGCTCAAAGAGGGACAGAAAGTCCGACTGGATTTAGAGTCGTTTGGGGTGCGCGTTTCGGCGAGCAAGGCGACCAAGCCTGTTGCACGTGAAACACCGCCCACAAAGACGGGGGTTACGGTTGGCAGCCTGTTCAAGTCTCGAATAGGCAAGCAAAGCGGCTCCAAAGAAATCCGTGCGTTGTTGGACAAAGACGTTGGCGAACTGACAGATGAAGAATTGAACACGCTGACGGATTTTGCGGCGACGATGGAGGCCCTTGGGTCGCCAGACATCCAGAGTGATGGTGAACGCATCAGTAAGGCTGTTGCCGACGAACAGGAGAGGCGGGAAAGTCAAGCACAGGCGCGTGTACAGCCTACAGAGCAGGCCCCAGCAGCCCAGGAAGCGGCAGAGGCGGCCCCAGAGGATGTTGCACGTGAAACACCGCCCCCGCCCGACGAGGCCCGCGAGGCCTTCCGCGTTCTTCGTCGTCGCGGCCTGAGTGTCCAAGCAGCGGCGCGCCAGGTGAGGCAGGACTTCGATATTCTGGCCGAGATCGGTGGCGTGGAGATTGCGGGGCGGGCGCCAGAGGCCCAAGACGTTGCTCAGGAGCCTGCAGCGGCAGAACCTGCCCCAGCAGCCCAGGAAGCGGCAGAGGCGACTAAGTCTGTTCCACATGCAACAAAGGCCGAGCCCAAATCGGAATCGCCCATAAGGTCGAAGCCCGGCATTCCGGACCCGCTGACGATTCCCAACGATCCGTCGGTTCAGGCGTCTCCTCGCCCTCACCCTATGCCGACGCGACTCGAATCGCCGAAGGGTGCTGTCAAGGCTATTGCTGCCCCCGAAGTCATTGACTCGTTTGTGAGAATCATTCGAGCGTTCAACGTCAAAGCTAAGGTACCTATTCGCGTTGGTCGAATTGGAAAGGTTGCACCTGCCGGTATTCCGGCTCTTGGTGTATTCAAGTTGCCCTCTGCGGTCATACGGATACGTCAAGCAAATGATCTCACGACGGCTGCGCATGAGGTCGGACATGCCATTGAATACGCTGTGTTCGGTCATCCAAAGACCGGGCTGTTTGCTGCCGAAGTTCGGCGCACGGGAATTACGACAGAGTTAGACAAACTGGGACGAGACCTATACGGCGACGAAAAGCCCAATGGCGGGTACGTCCGTGAGGGGTTTGCGGACTTCGTACGTTTCTATTTGACCGATCCCGTCGCTGCCAAGGCAAAAGCACCTAAGACGTTGCGAGTATTTGAGCAAGAATTCCTTGCAGGTCGTCTTCTCGCTCGTAAGATGCTTATCAGGGCCAGAGAGAGCGCCCAAAGATTTGCTGAGCAAGGTTCAATTTCGCGAGCTCTACAATCTGTTGTTGATCCACTCTCCGCGAGACAAAGGCTCAAGAGGATTGCTGAGTCTACCAAAAGAGCAACTAGCTTTCAAACTCATGTAGATGCCCTTGATCCGATCTTTGTTTTCACCAAAGAAGCTGAAAGTATGTTGGGGCGAAAGCTCGAACCTTCAGAGAGCCCGGCCTTTGCGGCCTCGGCGCTACGGCAAACTGAAGCGGCACGGCTTGAGCAAATGATCGAGCGTGGCATGATTGATTTTGCTGGCAACCCTACGGGTGGGGCTTCGCTCAATCAGATTGGCGCACTTCTTCGTGGCAAGCGTAACCGTCAAAAGTTCACAGTGTATCTGTGGGCGAAACGGGCGGAAGCGCTATGGCTTGATCCGAACAAGCCCGAAGGTCGCAATCCCGGCCTCACTCTTGAGGATGCCCAACAGATCATCAAAGAGCTTGATTCGCCCAACATGCAACTTGCGGCAGGGAAGTTCTACGACTGGTGGGACGGAGTTATGAATTACGCTGGCCAAGCGTCACCGACGTTTGCTCAGGCATTGGTGAGCATTCGTGCTGCTGACCCCGGTTACTACATCCCATTGCAACGCGAGTTCCGTGAGCTTGACAGGTTCTTCGCTTCCGGTGCGTCAAGTGCTCGTCGTGGGACACTCAGTCGTAGACTTGTAGGTTCTGGTCGTCGCATTCTCGATCCTATTCCTCAGTCGCTGAAGAATGCACGAGCTATCATTTCTTCGGCACACAAGCGATATGTATTGGACACGATGCTTAAGCTGTCGAAGGTCGAAGGGTTGGGGCATCTTATGGAAAAGGTGCCGCGTGCTCAAGTGCCTGTAGCGGCACGGACGATCAAAGACCTAGTGGCCGAAATCGACAAGCGCATTAAGGGGCAAGGCGGCACTGAAAAGATAGGCGACTCTGTAAGCGAGGATGTACTTGAAGAGGTTGTCACGTTCTTTACCTCTGAGCAAACTGCCAAGCGTGGAGAGCCGATTATCCCGATCGTCGAGGAAGGCAAACTCGTCTTCTATCAGGTGGACCCACGACTGTTTGATGCCCTCAATCACTTGGAAAACATCAACTTGCGACAGATTCACTGGGCCGCCGAATGGTTCGGCCGGAAACCCGCGCAGATGTTTCGGCTGGGCACTACCGGGCTTCGTGCCTCATTCGGTTTGGTAACGAACCCTGCAAGAGACGTGCAAACCCTATGGGTCAATAGCCAGGCGAACGCTAACGGCTTTCAATTATTTTACTCTTGGATGCGGTCTATGATTAGTTCCGCATTACAAACGACGACAGGCAAGCGTGACCCATACTTCGATGCCTTCATGCGACTAGGCGGCCAGATGGCCCAGCCGTTGTTTTTTGATGTGGATGTGTCAAAGCGGGCAGCCCGCAAAGTGTTTCAGGGCCGAGTGGTTCAAGTTGCCGATCCTCGCAACTGGGTCAACTGGATGCGCGAGTTGATTCAGATTCCTGAGTCTGCAACGAGAGTTGCCGAATTTAGGCTAATTGCCAGAGACGTTGGCTGGAAGCCCGGTCAGCCTATGTCTTTGGATCAATCGTTTAGACTATTGCTTGCATCCAAACAGGTGACGGTGGACTTCACGGCGGCAGGTACATTCGCTGCCAATGTGAACATGGTTGTCCCATTTTACAACGCTGCCATTCAGGGGCCACGGGCAAACTTGAGGGCCATGCGACGCAACCCAACGAAGTTTATGATCCGCGCCTTGACCGGCCTGACGATACCGACATTGCTCCTCTGGTGGCGAAACAAGGACGAAGAGTGGTACAAGGAAATGCCTGCCAAGGAAAAGGCATTGTTCTGGCATATAGAGTTTGGCGACAATACGTTGTTTCGTTTTCCGCGCTCGTTTGAGATAGGTCAATTCTTTGCCGCTGCGCCTGAGGCCATGCTTGATTCTTGGTATCGGACTGATCCGGAGGCTGTCAAGGAATGGTTCCCCGTAGCATTTGAGGTTTTGACGCCAGATATTCGTCCGGTATTGGTTCGAGAAACAATTCAGCAATTACGAAACTTTGATGATTTCTGGGACCGTCCGATCGTATCAGAACGATTGAAGCGAAAGCCTCCACAGGAACAGGTTGGACCGTATACGAGTCGCGTAGCACAACTCGTTGGCGACATGTTCAAGGTGTCTCCGCAGCGAGTGGATCATGCGATACGGGGCATCGGTGGTGGTGTGGCTACAGATATTATATCGGTCGTAGGCTTGGGGCCGAAAGAAATTGACCGTCAGCCGGAAGCTGCAGATATATTCCTCCTTGGTCGTATGTTTAGTCGAGGCGGCCGACTTGGTGGTCGACTGAAGTCCGTTACCAAGATGTATGATTTGCTTGATGCTGCTCAAACAAGACAGGCGTCAGATCGCATTGAGGAAACGGAGCAACAAGGTCAACGGAGATTGCTGCTCACTGATGCGGCAAGGGCAGTCTCGAACCTCTTGTATGTGCGTTCGGTTACGCCCAGCAAAGATCGACGCAGCCAGCTTTCTGCTGAGGCGTTGGCGATAGCCAAAGATGCCGTCAAAACCATCGAAACAGGCGAGAGGCTGCGCAAGCGGGCCGTTTCACAAATTCGCGAACGAATTACTAAACGAAAAAAGCAGACGGAAGCAGATCGAGCTGTTGCACGGTTCCGTGGAGCTGGTGCTACGAGTCGTTCTTCGTTGATGCGTATGTTTCGTAACGATTGGCTCAAGAAACATCCCAAGACGCGATTTGGGAGCAGTGCACGTCCGGCAGCGCGTAAAAGGTTCCAGGCGGCGCGCACAGAGTTTCGACGGGCATTACGTGATGCAGGTATCCGCTAATGCCAACTCCCATTCGACCATCTGAAGCGACACTCGTCGAGATTCGTCAGGCCCTGCAGCGGGTCGAGATGTTTCGTCGGCTTATGATGTATGAGGCGGAAGCTGACCCGGTTTCTAGTGTCGACGACATTACCAAAGGTTTTGTCGTGGGCACCCTGTGGACCAATAAGCTAACGAACGTCACTTGGCGCCTGACGGACGAAACGGAAGGTGCTGCCGTATGGAATCGCCTCATTGGCGTAAAGGCTACAGAGGGTGGTGTCGCGGGTACACCAAAGGGCTTCATCCTCGCCACCGATTCTGACGGAAACTATGTCCCACTCGGCGTCGGCACGACAGGCCTGCCTCTCGTCGCCAAGTCCGGAGAAACCCTGGCGCTGATATACGAACAGCTCGACCACGGCGCGGCGATCAGTGCAGCGTCGAGAGGCGACGACGATCATACGATCTATTCGCTCGCCGATGGTACGCGGGCATTTACCGGGACGGTGGCAGGCATTGACCCCACTGTCTCGAGCCACCTCACCACCAAAGAGTACGTCGATTCGGTGATTTCGTTCATTAACACGTTTATTTGTAACGATACTGCTTCCGACATCGGCGGCATCTATTTTGTGATGAAAGACTTGGCCACGGGGGAAGCCGAATCCACGTTTATCACTGCAGGGTTGGGTACTGGTGACGGTCAAGCTCTTGCGAATTTCGCAACAGTCGCGGGAGTTCCCGGCCTGATAATTTTAAGCCACGGCACTTATGATGGCCATATCCATGCCGAAGTCACTGCTGGCAACAAGCCGGTCAAGATCCACTTCGAGATTTATACTTCCAATGCGGCCGGCGGTGCGCAAGTCCTACGGGCGACGTCGGAGGAATCGGGGGTTATTACTTCCAAGGCAGAGATAGACCTGCATGCGAATGTGATTTCGGACGTGGTGATCAACACTACCGATCGCATCATCATTAAGTGGTTGGCAAATGTAGGTGCCACGGGTTCTGCAGTTACCGTAGTGCTTTATGCAGAGGGTACCAATCATTCCCACTTGATGATACCCACCACGTCGGAGATCCTGAGTACGATTTTTCTGCGACAGGATGGGACAAAGCCGCTTGTCGCCAACTGGGACGCGGGCTCGCACAAGATCACCGTGCAGGAGTTGTCGACCGACACCATTTCAGAGGAAGGTGCCGACACAGGCGTCACCATCGACAGCCTACTGATCAAAGACGGCGGCTTGACGCTCGCGGGCGACGTCCTGCTCGGCAGCGATGTACGCAACTTCAAGCGAGGTTCTGCCCCTTGCTTGGGTCTGTTTTCCGGCAGTTCAGACAACAACTACCTTGCCATCGAAAGCTCTGTGAGTGCTGGTGTCACGCTGCAGACGGTGGGTGGAGTTGGTGTCGACGTTGACCTGATTCTGTCTCCTGCTGCGGCAGGCGTCGTCTCCGTTCTTGGCGACATGACGTTAACTGGTAAAGTTGGAATAGGAGTAACAGGGCCTCAGAAAGACTTTCATATATCAAGTCCGGTACCAACTATCCGATTATCAGACTCCACTGCTGAAACAGATCAAGAAGTGGCAGCTCTAATAGAATTATATCGTGGAGAGGGTACGAACAGAGTTGGCTACTGGGGGATGGACAGTTCAACTAACGACGTAATGGCTCTTGCTACTGACTATGCTGCCGGAGAATTAAGTTTAAGAACAGGTAGCGCCGTAGAAAGATTACATATAAGCTCCATAGGTCTGGTGACTATTCCCGGAAGCCTGCAAGTCGAGGGCGACATATTCGCCGACAGCATCTTGGAGAGCACTCTTGACAGCGGCGTTATGGTTGACAGCGTGCTGCTCAAGGACGGTCTTGTCGACGGCCGTGACGTAGCGACAGACGGCACGAAGCTGGACGGTATCGAGACTACGGCCGACGTAACCGATGCGACGAACGTAGCGGCCGCTGGTGCGTTGATGACGACGCTTGCCGATGCCAAGGGCGACATCTTCGTAGCGACTGCCGACGACACGGTTATCCGCCTGGGGGTTGGTACCGATACTCATGTGCTGACGGCCGATTCTGGCGAGGCGTCTGGCGTGAAGTGGGCGGCGGCTACTGGCGGCGGCGGTGCCCCTCACAACATCCTTGACGGCAGTACGCACCCTGACTCCGTGGCCGATACGGTTACTCGCGGCTCGCTCATCTACGGCAACGCAACGCCGAAGTGGGACGAACTGGTTATCGGTGCCGACGCTACCTACCTGGGGTCGGACGGTACTGACGCAGCCTGGCAGGGGTTGGACATTGTTGACGATACGACGCCGCAGCTTGGTGGCACCCTCGATTGCGCTGGCAACACGGTTAGCGGTAACACTACGTCCGGTGGCGATCTGACGCTGCAGAGCACGGCGCATGCGACGAAGGGCAAGATCCTCTTCGGCACCGCCAGTGTGTACGATGAGTCTGCTGACATCCTGGGCATTGGCACGACGACGCCGGGCGACATCAACGCAGGCGACAAGGTCAGCATCCAGGGCGAGGGAGCGACGATACGGTATGCTGGATATGCGGCCTCGTCCGCTTCTGCTCAACATCGTTGCCAGTTTGCACAACAACGTGCCCGTGGAACATTCGCCTCCTTGGCGTCTGTGGCAGACAGCGACCGCATTGGGGATTACGCCTTTTTAGCACACGATGGCACAAACTTTCTGCTAAGAGCTAACATACGAGTCGAAGTCGAAGGCGCCGTAAGCACGGGCAACATTCCTCTGGAAATCAACCTTCAGACTGGGACCGCAGGTGTATCTACGCGCATGGAGATTAAGCCCGATGGTGACATAGCGACTGTCGCCGAGCTGATTTTCAACGGCAGCACAGACAACACCCGCATCCGTGGGAATGGTGCAAACCTGGAACTGCTGAGAGATACGGGCAATACGTTCGGCATGCGGATGAACGCAACGGGGATTGGATTTTTGGACAAGGTTCCAATGGCAAAACCAGGCACATATAATGTGGTTAATGAATCGACAGATCGGTCATACGACGTGAACTCTACGTCAGTGGCAGAATTGGCTCGCGTGCTAGGTACGCTGTTGCGGGATCTGGACGATTATGGTCTGTTTGATGTGACTTAGGAGGCACGATGGCAACAGTAACATTCACGATACCGGATAACAAAGTCGCGCTCCTGGCAGAGGCCGTAGAACATGGCAGAGGGTTCGAGCGCGAAGACCAAGAATCCGACGGAGCATTCGTCAAGCGCTACATCCGAACGCACGTGACAGAAGTACACTTCGGCTACCGACGCAAGAAGGCAGCGGGCGAAATCTTGGTAGATGACGACCTGATAACGGAGACAACGTAATGACACCAGAACAAGCGATTACGATAGTGACCAACGCATGCCAGCTAATCAAGGTGACGCCTAACGAGGGGGCCGCCGTGCTACAGGCTCTTGATACGCTGAGGAAGGCCATCGCCCCACCAAAGCCCAGGGTCGAGCTGGTCCCGGACGCGCCCGAGCAGTCTGAGCCGGCCGAGCCAGGGTGATACGAGAAAGGCTGGGACACCACGAAAGCATCCCAGCCTCAGATTTCATGTTTCAGTCTGTGTTTACAGTTCCATGCTTGCCCCTTTCGCGTTAAGCCTCGCTACACGTGGGATGTTCCCGATAAAGCATTGGTCGGCGACCGACGCCTCAGCGGTCGGACACTGAAAGCCTACAACATTTTGAGGCCGGGGGCAACTCTGCGCACGAGAAAGGCCCGGCGTGAACCGAGCCGCCCTCGCGTCTAAAAGGGAGGGAGAAGACCGCTGCATCATATCGGGCGCCTACCCCCACGCAAGTTTATTTTGGAATACGTTTGCACCTGTCCTCTATATGGGGTATATTGGTAGTAGAAAGGGAGCGAATGAACGACGAA
>SDBT01001155.1_pt1 | contig 45541 bp, 29 predicted proteins | sample 2277101 | NCBI WGS metagenome assembly SDBT01 (sample SAMN10404973, study PRJNA504765) | marine sediment metagenome | isolation source: marine sediment core GS10_PC15, 103 cmbsf | place: Arctic Ocean: Southern Knipovich Ridge | collected 2010
GGTTAGTATCAATGTCTCGGAGATTGAGAATATTGTTAGAAATGAAGTTCTAAAGCGAGAAATTATTGAAGGAGATGATGCGAAAATCGCACAATCTCGTATCAGTCGATTCTACAAAAAAATGAACAAAAAGAGCCAAAAGAATAAGGCAGAAAATATTAATAAGCCATTGGGAGATGAATCAGCCTAATTTAAAACTTCGAAAACTTCGTGTCCTTCGTGGTAAAGCGGGCGTGATATGTCACAGATTAAACGGCACAAAAAACACATGAACCGTGATATTTAATAGAGTTAGGCGAATAATATGGCGAAGAGTAAATCTGTAAAGCAGTGGAAAGATGAAATTCCAATTGAAACCCCAGATAATAGTCAAACAATTTGGCGGTACATGGATTTCTCCAAATACGTCGATTTACTGACAACCAGCGAATTGCATTTTACCAGAGCGGATAAACTCGAAGACCCATATGATTGCAGTGCGATGCAATTTTTTGGTGAGCCATATAAGCAATTATCATTAGCAAATCCACAAGGTGAAGAACGAACGCGACAGGTTAATACTTTTGGACGGCTTTTTGTGTATTTGAATTGCTGGCATATGAATGATGTTGGATCGGCCGCCTTATGGAAGCTATACTCTGAAAACAAATATGAGACAATCGCAATACAAACTACTTTTGGAAAGTTAGAATCCGAAATTAAACATAAATGGCCGCTGGATGGTATTTCTATATCCAAGGTAAAGTATGATCCTGAAAATGCAGGGAAACCTATTGGAAATACTCCTGATGGCAGATTGTTCTCAAGCGGAGGATGGGAGGACATTATTTACAAGCGACCATCATTTGTACACGAAAAAGAACTACGGGCATTTATCTATCAAAGGGGGGATAAATTTAAAGAAATACAACTACGAAATGAAGCACATCTGGAAAAATTAATGAAGGAGCGTCCTGAATATATCCGTATAAAAATTACCCCATCCGATTTGATTGAAAAGGTCTATGTCAGCCCTCATGCCAAAGATTTGTTTGTGGAGTTAGTTAAAAAGGTTTCCGGTGGGTTGGAGGATAGAGTTAAAAAGTCCGACCTATATAAGCTTTATTAAAAAGAGAAGAAAACGCGGCCATGCAATGGCTGAAAAAGCAGACACAAAACAATTGACATTAAACTATCGGAAAATAAAAAAAACACATCCACCAAAAAGTCAAGAAGACTTGCGTATTGGCCGGGCTGCGGGTATAAACCCTAAATTCTAATATCTAAATCCTAAACAATATCTAATGACCAAATTATCAAATCTCAAAACAAAAGATAATTAAACGCTGATGAACACTGATTTTTTGGGAAAGGCATCAACATTATAGTGGAAAGGGGTTTTACCTAAGGCATAAATTAGCGGGCTATGGAATTATTTTATTGCTGTTGTGAGAATTTCGACCTTTGCGCCAGCAGGTAAATTGGCCGCCTGAAATGCTACTCTTGTTGGAAAATCGCCGGTAAAATATGATGCGTAAACTTCGTTCACTTTTGCAAAGTCGGAGATATCAGCGAGGAATACCTGTGCCTGTACGACATGTTTAAGTTCCATATCGGCGGCGGCGAGTACGGCCTTGATGTTTTCAAAGACCTGTTTTGTCTGCTCGGTAGTCGAGCCTTCGACAAATTTGCCTGTTGCCGGGTCTATGCCAATCTGGCCGGACATATAAAGTGTGCTACCGGCCAGGAGTGCCTGCGAATACGGGCCGATGGCCTTGGGGGCTTTATCGGTGGTTATGATTTTTCGTTCTGTCATTTTGTATCCTTTAGATCTGTGTGATTATTTTTTTCCGGGATTTCCCGTATAAACTAAGATTTCCCTTTTCTAAGCCAGTTTTTCTTCAAGCAGCTTTTCTAAGGAACCTGAATGGCTTGCTTTTTCGCTGCTATACAATATAGATATTTCTTGCCTTTGAGATATATCTCATTGCCGGCGATTGCCATCGAACAATCGATGTTATCGTCGAGCTTGTTGATCGCGACAACTTCAAAGCTGCTGGAATTTTTCAATATGTATGTCACTCCCTTTCGCCCCGTAAAATATACCCGTTCAGCGGCGGCTACGGGCGAGGCATAAATCCCCTTCATTTCGTCAAGTTTTTTTGTTACGTAGTAGGGTTCGCCCGTTTTGGCATTGTAGCAGGAGACAACGCCTTTATTGCCGGAAAGCACATACAGTTTCTGCCCGTAAATGATCGGTGAAGGTACATAAGGCGTTTCCTCATCAAGTTCCCAAACCACAGCATCAGTGCCTGTAAGATCACCTTTTTTGTCGGGCTTTATCGCCTGAAGTTTATTGCCGCGAAAACCACTTGTGCAAAATACCATCCCGAAACCGGCCACAGGAGTAGGAATGACATTCTGCGTCTGGCCGCCGCACTCCCAGATCACATCCCCCGTACCGGAATCATAGCTCCGCGTTCGTTTGGTTCCGTTTACTATTATTTGCGTTTTTCCCTCGACGTCCAGTACCAACGGTGTTGTCCAGGAAGTTTGTTCGTCGCGATCTTTTTTCCATGCGATCTCGCCGCTGTTTTTATTGAGTGCGTAGATCGCGGATTCACCTTCATGGTCCATAATCACGATCAGATTTTTACCGGCCAATACCGGCGAACTGCCTTCGCCAAAGCTTGCTCTTGTATTCATTATTCCAAGCTCTTTGCTCCACTTGATCTTGCCCTTCATATCGAGGCAGTAGATCCCTCTCGATCCGAAATTCGCCCACACATATTTGCCATCCGTTACAGGCGTCGATGAAGTAAATCCATGATCATCATGATGTCCTTCGTGCGGCAGTATTTCTTTAACGGTTTTTTCCCATATCGCCTGCCCCGTTTTTCTGCTCAGGCATACAACGTTAAATTTATATACATTGGTCGGTGTTTTTCCTCCGAAACTTCTTCGTCCGTCTTCTTTGGCCTCGACAGGTTCGCTGATTTCAGTTTTTATGTCAGTTTTTACGGCTGTTTGAAAAAATATCTTATCTTCCCAGACGATCACCGATGAATTGGAAGGGTCCCCGGTCAGTTTAACCTTCCACTTGATATTCTCTGTCTCGCTCCACTTAACAGGAGGGCTGCCATTAGAGACGCCCATGGCATCGGCACCACGCCAGCCGGGCCAATTTGTTCCTCCATAGGATACGCAGGTAAATAAAAGGTAAATGACAAAGACATGAAAGAAAACGGGCTTTTTCATAGCAGATCTCCAAATATTAACTGGGATTTCCCATATAACATTATATATTATAGCTCAGCTTACGCCGCCGAGCCTCTAAGACAAGGATTCTATGTTTTATCCGGTACCTTGTAAAGTTTTTTAAGTCTTTTCAATTCTCTTTTTAGTTTTGCTATCTGCCGTTTGTATTTTTTGTTGTCGTATTCGCTTTTCATTTCGGCTGGATCTTTTTTGAGGTCGTAAAATTCCCATTCACCTTCTTCATAGAAGCTTATCAGTTTGTACCGTTTTGTCGCGACGCCTTCGTGTTTGCGCACGCTGTGGACCGCGGGGTATTCGTAGTAATGGTAGTATAGACTCCTGCGCCAGTTGGAGGGAGCTTTGCCATTTAGAAGGATCGGCTTAAAGCTTGCTCCCTGCATGTCAGCCGGCTGATCAGCGCCCGCGATATCGAGGAATGTCTGAGCGAAGTCCAGGTTTTGTACGAGATCGGAGTTTGAGGTTCCGGGCTTGATGTGTTTTGGCCAGCGGGCAATCAATGGGGCACGGAAAGATTCTTCGTACATGAAGCGTTTGTCGAACCAGCCGTGCTCGCCAAGGTAGAAGCCCTGATCGGATGAGTACATTACCACGGTATTGTCGGCCAGGCCGCTTTCGTCGAGGTAATCCAGGATGCGTCCGATGTTGTCGTCAACCGAGCGGATGCATCTTAGGTAGTCTTTCATATAACGCTGGTATTTCCAGCGGACAAGGTCCTTGCCCTTGAGGTTGGCTTTGTGGAACGCTTCATTTTTCGGTCCGTAGGCGGCGTTCCATTTTTCCAATTGTTCAGGCGTTAGGCCGCGAGGCTTTGTGAGCTTGTTGTCATTTGCGTTCATGGTTATTTCAATTGACATGTCCTGAGTATGCGCAGCTGTGCCGCGTCCGGAATAATCGTCAAAGAGGTTGTCCGGTTCGGGGATGGTAACGTCATCGAACAGCGTAAGCTGCCTTGGTCCGGGCTGCCAGTTACGATGGGGCGCCTTGTACTGAAGCATAAGCATGAACGGTTTGCTCTTGTCGCGCTCGCCCTTTAGCCACTCAAGGCCCAGGTCGGTCGTTATCTCCGTGTTGTAGCCTTGATGTTTTACCTTTTTCCCACGTTTGATGAATGTCGGATTGTAATATGCTCCCTGGCCGGGCAGTACTTCGTCGTAATCAAAACCGATCGGAAGGGATTTGAGGTGCCACTTGCCAACGATAGCTGTCTGGTAACCGGATTTGCGGAGTATCTTCGGGAATGTCTGCTGGGCGCCGTCAAATTTCATTCTATTGTCCAATACGCCATTGAGGTGGCTGTGCTTGCCGGTCTGGATCACGGCACGGCATGGGGCACAGATCGAGTTTGTGACGTAGCATTTCTGGAATATCATGCCTTCTTTGGCGATCCGGTCGATATTCTTTGTGGGTGCGACCTTCGCAAGCCGGCCCCCGTAGGCACTAATAGCTTGAAAAGCATGATCGTCTGAGTAGATGAATAATATGTTTGGCCGATCGGCCTGAGTTGTTTGTTTAGAAGTCTGCTCGGAAGAAATGCATGAAGTCAAGCTTAGTGTTGCAGTGGTGATACCTGCGTATTTTAAAAATTGGCGACGCGAGTGTTCAGTTTGAAACATTTATTTAACTCCAAGTGATTTTTCCCATGTGACATTTATATCCTGGCTCAGATACGCCGCTGAGCTTCTTTTCTAATAAAATATCAAATCTGTCTCAAAAAATCAAACAAACAGGTTTCAATAAAGTAAAACTTTCTCTGGGAATTTTACTATGGGTGGTGAATATTTTCAAGTTTTTTAAATTTTGTTGATTGACGTCTGGGTTATGTTCGGGGATGGTCTGGGTGTGTGACTTGATGATTTGATGTGATTTTGTTGTTTTTTTGGGAGATTATTATGGCTCGAAAATGGCGATTGAAGGTTTCTCGGGTTGGAGGTTTGTATCATGTTCATTGTAAGGTAGCGGGAGTAAAGGGGCAGTGACCATTGGCTAAGTCATTGTGTCAGCGAAAGTTAGTTTCACTCATGCGGCTGAGGTGCTAAACAGATGACGGATACTCCAAAAGTAGTTATAATAAGCCGTTACAACTACAACAGGAGTATTTGTATGACAAAAAAACATTCCAGGCTCCCGGCCTGCACCGATATCATGCTCAAAAGCTTCAAGCCTATCTGTAATCCTGATGCTGAGATACTGATTCTTGGGTCTATGCCGGGAGAGCGTTCGCTTCAAATGCAGCAATATTATGCCTGGCCGCATAATGCTTTCTGGTCGATTATGGGCGAACTGATACAGTTCAATCCTGCCGAGCCTTATAGCAAACGCTGTCGGCATATCGCCGATGCCAAAATCGCGTTGTGGGATGTCCTGGTATCATGTCATCGTACCGGCAGCCTGGACAGTGATATAAAAAATGAAAAAGTTAACGACTTTTCACAATTTTTCAATTCGCACAAGCATATCAAGGCCGTTTTCTTCAATGGCCAAAAAGCTCATAAACTGTTTACCCGATATGTCCTGAAAACATTACCCAAGAAGTTCCATGCCCTTGACTTCCAGGTGTTGCCCTCGACGTCACCTGCCTATGCTTCCATGAAATTCGAACAGAAACTCAATCACTGGCGGACGATTCTCAGTAGGCGACAAATTATTTGACAATAAGAACCTACCCCCCTCCCAGGGCCTCAGTTATTATGAAAACATTATTGCCGTGCCTGTGACAGCTGCAATCGCTCCGATGATTTCTCGTCGGTTGATCTTCTCTTTGAACAGCAGTATTGAAAATGGAATTATCAATACCGGCACTATCGCTATAATGGTGCTGGCTATTCCGGTGGAAGTATTTTGAACGGCGAGCAATGCCAGGTAAACGCCAAGGAACGGCCCGAGCACGCTGCCTATCGCAGAGGCCCTCATTGCCGGGATGTCCTTAAACGAAGCCATCAACTGCCCCCATCCTTTTAAGTAAAACAAAAGTATTGTAAACCCGATCAGGCCTGCGATGATCCTGATCTGGGTTGCTGAAAACGCGTTGTATTCGCCCATGCCATACTTGCTCAATACCAGGCCTACAGCCTGGCCGGTCATGCCGATGCAGGCGTATACTAATCCCTTGACGGAGTGCTTGAGTTCTTTGGTTCCGCTTTCACGGGTGAGTATTACCGTTGCTACGCCGCTCATGGTAATCGCCATTCCCAGGCAATGACGTAACGCAAGCCTTTCACTTAACAGGAAAAAGCCCATCAAAGCCGTTATCAGCGGGACCAGTGACATTACCAGCATCGACGTTCTTGCTCCGATCGTCGCAAATGCCTTGAACAGGAACAGATCGCCCAATACGAAACCGATTATTCCTGACAAGCTGAGCCACATCCATGCAAACCCGCTGGCGTCGGTGGGAAACGGCCTGCCCCGGAAGATCCACGCGAATACCGTAAACAGCGCGAAAGCCAGATACATCTTTATTATATTCAGCGACAGCGAGCCGATTTTTTTGGATGAGTACTCAAAGCATAGGGCGCCAAACGTCCAGCATATCGCCGTACCTAATGCGGCAAGTTGGCCGGGCTTTATTTGAAGTAAGTCGATCACAAGCTGTTATCCCGATGTCTAAAAAAGATTGGTTTGCGTGGCCGACTGTCTGTACACCCAGGATTTGCCACTTAAACGGTTAAAAAACACACTGATCTCAGGGACGCAAAGGCTCCATTACAAAACTGTAATCGTATTCCTTCGCGGGCATCGTATATTCCGGGTGCGTCCTTGCTCCCCAGCTGTCATCGCCGCCGACACCCATCTGCTTATAGTCGATATTTACCGTGATATAATCACGATCTGGAATCTCAAACGGATGCTCGGCCTTCTTAATATCTTCCATCGCATAGGGCCAGGCGCTTACGCTGAGCAGCGGCAGGGCCGTAAATTTCAGCCCCCTGCCGTTTTCGTCAGTCAATGTCATCCAGCGGACATCGGTTTTGTTGCCGTTTTCCTGCGGGCGAACATATACGTGCTCGGGCTCAGTAACCTTTTCAGCATAGATACCGACAGCGGCACCGGTCTTGCGGTCCCAATAGTTTTCGTGAGGTCCGCGCCCGTACCACTTCATATTGTCAAACGACTTCGGCATTTTAAACTGCATACCAAAACGCGGAATATTGGGCAGGTCCCCGGCGGGTTCCAGCCGGTTGGTCACATGAATTGCACCATTGCCGCAAACTTCATAACGCGTGGTAAACTTCGAATCCCTGGCAGCAAGAACCGATGTAACCGAGACGCTCACCTTGTTGTCGCTGGTTTTGGAAACATGGAGATCTTCAACTGTCCGCTTCCGGGCCGCATCTTTCCAGATACCCAGACGAGCGGGCATTTTGCTTCCACCAGCGTTTACTCCACCGTCATTGTCCGTCGGAGCACGCCAGAAATTCGGGACAAGAGGCTCTTTCACCATCTCAAGGCCGGAAACTTTGTAAGAGACCAATGCTCCGAGTTCCCTGGAAAATGTCGCTTCAAAGTCCCTTCCCGAAATCACTACGGCCCCATCTTTTTCGTCAAGTTTCAGAGCCGGTCCCTTAGCCTCGAAAATCACATTCGACGACTTAAGCTCAAACTGGTCCCATGCGAGCAAATGACCCTTCGACGCCCAGGGCAGATCTTTGGCAACGGTGAAATTCAACCTTAGTAAATACTCACCTTCTGAGTCAAACTTTGAAATGTCGTATGGGATCGTAATGACTTTTGATGTACCGGGTTCAACGCTCAGGCCATCTATAACGCCCTGCTGGACAACTGCACCATCTTTGGTAACCTGCCAGCCGGCATCGGTCAAAGAACCGGAATCAATAAAAGTATACTGATTGTCGATCTTAACCTGTCCCTTGCCAAGGTCCACCGCATAGACATCAATGCTCTGGTAAACTTTTTTCATCTCGAAGCAATGCGGGTTTGGTTTTCGGTCCGGCTGAACAATGCCGTTGATACAGAAATTCTTATCGTTCGGAACATCACCGTAATCACCGCCATAGGCCCAAAATTCTTTGCCCGTCTCCTTGTCTGTCTCTCTAAGCCCCTGGTCAACCCAGTCCCAGATAAAACCGCCCTGAAGAGCTTTGTGTTTTTCGATAGCCACCCAGTAATCGGCGATGTTGCCGCAACTGTTACCCATAGCATGCGAATATTCGCAAAGGATCAGCGGCCGGTAAATGCCTTTGGTTTGTGCGTATTCTTCAATCCAGCCGATCCGTGAATACATGGGACAGACAATATCTGTATGCTTTTCCTGGTTCGCACGTTCGTAATGGATCGGACGCGAAGGATCGAATTTCTTTATCCAGGCACTATTGGCCACAAAATTGATACCGTCACCGCCTTCATTACCCAAAGACCAGATAATAACCGAAGGATGATTCTTGTCACGCTGAACCATATTAATCGTACGGTCCAGATGCGCCGGACCCCAGCTCGGTTTTTTGGCGAGTGAGTCTTTTCCATAACCAATTCCATGCGACTCGATGTTCGCTTCGTCGATCAGATAAATCCCGTATTCATCGCAAAGATCGTACCACATCGGGTCATCGGGATAGTGAGATGTGCGGACAGCGTTGACATTGTTCTGCTTCATCAGGACGATATCCTGTATCATCGATTCTCTCGTTATGTAATGGCCCGTATCGGGATCATGCTCATGACGGTTAACGCCCTTCATATAAACATATTTGCCGTTTACAAGCAGAACGCCGTCCTTGATCTCAACCTTTCGGAAACCGACATTGCACGAAACCGCTTCCGCTACCGAAGCAAACCACCCCTTGCCTTTGTAGGATAGAACAAGTTTGTAAAGGTCAGGTGTCTCAGCGGACCACTTCATCGGATCCTTAATAAACGCTTCAAATTCAATATCCGCCGCTTTACCGGCTTCGATCTTTCGAATCTTGTTTGCAGCAGGCTTGATCGAAGCGATCTGTTTGCCTTTGCTGTCATAAAGAGATGCCTTGACCTCAGGCATATCGACAGAAGCATCGCCATAGTTAATGACGCTGGCCGAAATTCTCAACGTCGCGTTTTTGTAATCATCGTCGAGATCGGTATTTACAAAGAAATCTCGAATGTGAATTTTTGGAGCAGAGTAGAGATACACATCTCTGAATATCCCGCTAAGCCGCCAGAAGTCCTGATCTTCCAGATACGAGCCGTCACTATAACGGTAAACCTCAACAGCGACATTATTTTCGCCCTTGACCAGGTATTTGGTAATATTGAATTCCGCTGGTGTTCTGCTATCCTGGCTGTAACCGACCTTTTGACCGTCGATCCAGAGATAAAACGCAGAGTCAACACCGTCAAAGTTGATGAATACTTCTTCATCGTTCCAGGTTGCAGGAATAGTAAAAGTCCGGCGGTAACTGCCGACAGGATTGCGCTCTTTAAAATTCGTAAAATCCGCCGGGGGCTCTCCCATCACAAACGGCGGGTCCTTCTTAAACGGATATGTTATATTCGAATAAAGAGCCGTCCCGTATCCTTCCAGCTGCCAGTTTGACGGAACTTTAATATCGTCCCACCCGCTAACATCATAATCACTCTTATAAAAATCCGCTGGCCTGGAATCGGGATCCGGTGCCCAGTTGAATTTCCACTTGCCGTTTAAAACCTTGTGATGGCGTGAAGCATCCCATTGGCCTTTTTGGGCTTTTTCGACACTGTCAAAAGGCATCAACGTACTATGAGCCGCTTCCTTGTTGATCCTGAAGATCGCTTCGTTTTCCCAATCCCTTTCCGAAGCCGCCGCCACATTGTTGAAAGCAAGACTGGCAAACAAACCAACAATACCACAAGCCAAACACAATTTCTGAATATGCATTAAATCCCTTTCAACCGACATAAACTATGTTTTAGTGGACATACACCATATTAGAAAACAACAATAATGCAATTTTAAATGATATCAGTATAAGTTAGAGCAATCTGATTTCGGCCTGCTTGCATTTTTTCATTATATCGTCCGGCCAGATACTCGCCTGTACCTCGCCAATGTGCAGCTTGCGCAAAAAGAACATACATATCCTCGACTGGCCGATACCGCCGCCGATAGTCAGGGGCATCTGGTCGTCAAGCAACATCTGGTGCCAGCGGAATTCTTTTCTGTCCATGGCATCTCTTACCGTCAACTGTTCAATCAGCGAATCCTTATCGACCCTGATGCCCATTGAGCTTATTTCAAACGCTCTATCCAACAGCGGGTTCCACAGGACTATATCACCGTTGAGGCCCCTTTTGCCATCGCCGGTCGGAGTTATCCAGTCGTCATAGTCCGGCGCTCTGCCATCGTGGATAGTACCATCGGCAAGTTCGGCGCCAATACCTATCACAAAGATCGCTCCATATTCTTTGGCAGCCTTGTTCTCCCTCTGCCTCGAATCTATGTCAGGATACCTGGCCAGTAAATCCTCTGAATGAAGGAAGGTGATCTCGTCAGGCAGGAACGGTTTAATCTCCGGATACTTTGCACAAACCGCGACCTCGGTCTTTTTCAATACGGTGTATATATCCTTTACGATTCCCTTGAGAAAATCAATTGTCCTGTCTTCGGCGGTAATAACCCTCTCCCAGTCCCACTGGTCAACATAGACCGAATGGAGGTTGTCCAGAGACTCCTCATCCGGGCGGATAGCGTTCATATCGGTATAAAGTCCTTCGCCGTTTTCAAAACCATATTCGGCAAGGACCATTCGTTTCCACTTGGCCAGTGAAAAAAGACACTCAGCATCACAGCCATCGGCATCGGGTATCCTGAATGTTGCTTTGTGCTCGGTTCCGTTAAGATCGTCGTTTATGCCTGTACCTTTTCTGGTAAACAATGGGGCAGAAACCCTCTGGAGATTGAGCTGGGCGGAAAGATTGTCCTGAAAGAAATCCTTGACGAATTTGATCCCTCTTTCCGTTTCACGAACCGACAACGAACTCTTGTAGCCATCTGCGATAAACAAATCTGCCATTTTACTGCTCTCCAAACCTTAATTTGCATTAGCCTTTACACACAACCGCACAACTAAACCCCATTATCTGCTGTTAATAGCGATATTGAAGCGATGTGAGACTTCCGAGCCAGCAGGATAGCAAAAAAAGGCTTTATTGTCAAGTATTCGGGGCAGGCTTAGCTTGCCAGAATCTTTTTTGCCTGCCGGCAGTCGTCGGCGATTTGACTTTTAAGTTCTTCCTGCGAGTCAAATCGTATCTGGCCGCGAATCCGTTTGACAAAATCCATTGCCAGCCACTTGTCCATCAGATCAGAAGGTTCAGAATCGAGCAGGTGAGCCTCAATCAACATCGGATGGTCGGTGACAAATGTCTTCGCCCTTCCGATACTGAATGCCGCCGGCATGCCAGGGGCCGGCCGGCAAACATCTTCGGGCTTATCACCAACCTGAACTAAACCCGCATATACACCCTCGGCTGGTACGAGTTGGGCGAGAGGTTCTATATTTGCCGTCGGAAATCCAATCCGCTTGCCCACCCCCCTTCCAGGCATGGTCCTTCCAATTAGCTTATAATTCCTTCCAAGCATCAACGCCGCACTGGCGACCTTGCCGCTGTCCAGCAAATTACGAATCCTGGAACTGGAACAGACCATCGTCTCTGAATCTATTTCCACCTGCTCCGTTTCAGCGATAACAACATCAAAGTTTCTCTCTTTGGCAAGCTGTTTGAGCGTTTCAACATTGCCGCTTCTACCATAGCCGAAATTGAAATTAGCCCCTTCCACGATTACCGTTGGTCCGATATATCGCTGCAGGAACTTATCGATAAAATCGCCTGGCGACAGTGTCAACAGTTCGTAATCATCTTTAATCACAATCAGAAAATCAACCCCAGCGCCGGCAAGCAGCTTTTGTTTCAGCACCGGTGGTGTCAATATCCGCGGTGCGTTTTGCGGATGCAGTATTGCTGCGGGATGTGGATGGAATGTCATCACAGCCGGCCCTGCTGCGTCATATTGGCTGACAGCGGCCTTTGCTCTGCTGATTATCCGCTGATGGCCGAGATGGAGACCGTCGAAGTTGCCTATAGTCAGCACAAGCGGGCCGTCAATTTTTTCCAGCGAATCGGTTGTTTCAAATATCTTCATTTTGTGGGGCCATTCTATACTGCAACATTGCTGCTGGCAAGAACTATCTTCCAGCCCTGGTCGGCGCAATAAAAAAGGCCGGCTGTGATTAACAGCCGGCCTTCATATAATATATCTCGGCAATTCTTTTGAAATCGCCGAAGATTTATAAACAAACCTCTACGGTTCAACAACCGCAGTAGTAGTTGGCAGATCCCTGTTAAGTATAGATTCTTTGAAATCCGCACTGCTCTTCTGGAACTTTGCCAGATTGTCAGACCAGTTTACCATAGAAGCGGTTTGCAGTTCAGCCTGCCTCTTCTTGAGCACTGCAAGTTTCCTGTTTGTATTCTCGCGAGCAGCTTTTGCCTGGTTTAATGCACTTGCCAAATCTGTTCTCCTGGCAGTCATCGTAGTCTGCTCTTCTGTCATATCTATTATGCGTTCCGCCTGAACCTGCTGAACCCGTGCGTTGAACCTCGCCTTAACGGCGTCAAGGTAAACCTGAGCGGCATCTCGTTTTGAAGAATTTGCCGCAAGGATGATATCAATATCAGCCTGTGCTGTGGCAAGTTCTGCATCAAGATTTGCATAGCCACAGAGCTTGCTGGTATTTGCATTAGCTACCATACGATCGCACGTGGCCTGTCCGCGAAGAACCTGGCTTGCTGCCAACCTCTTGTCACGTTCTATCTGTGCATTCAAAATCGCATGGTCCATCGCAAACTGCGCGTTTGCTCTGCTGATACCGGCATCTGTTTTCTGTTTCAAAACAGCGCCCTGAGTTGTCGACTGCCGATAATCGGCATCCGCAATCTGAGCTGATGTCTGAATTGAATTGGCGATCTTAGCCAGTTCAGCTTCAAGACATCTGGCCGCCGCGTCAACCTGTGCATCAATCTGCAAGGCAAGGGCTTCCCGCGAATCAGAAACGCTTTGTGCCTCTGTCATAAGTTTTGAATACTGTGCATCGCCTCTCTGCCGGACCGCCCAGAGATTAACCTCTAACTCTTCAACATCTTTCTGTCCGCACTTTGCAACAGCTTTTGATTCCGCCTGAAGTTGTTGGGCACGAGCATTGGCAATCTTCTCCATAGCGGTAGCATGACTTCGTAAATCCATAACCTCAGCTTCTTTTTCCTTTCGGAAAGATTCGGCCTGGACAACATGCTGACGGTATTGGGAATCTGTAATATCCATCTCTTTTGCCATCTTTGTCTCAAGCTCGGTAAATCGTGAACGGGCCTGTGCCTCAAGTGCATCGGCAATAGCGAGTCGCTCGGCGGCGATGGCATCCTGCTGAGTCTTTACAGCCAGATGACTTGTATGTGCCTCCGTATATGTAATTTCCGCTACCAACTGATGTGCATCCGCCTTTGCCCTGATTCTCATGACATCAGCAAGACTCTTGCGGAAGTTTGCAATATGCTCCGGCTCTATTCTTGGTGCGACCGCTTCGACCTGAGGAACATCCGGAACCACATGCAGCTCTTCGCTCTGTACTATCTCGGTGATTTTGTGATGGATTTCCACCTTTTTCCATGCTTTTTTGGAAGCAATTTCTTTCAAAACTTCCTGCTTGATCCTTGCGGCCTCTGCTTCTGCCTCTGCAACGATCTGAAGTTTCAAAGCTTCGGCAACAGCTTCAGCATGAATTGCAGTTTCGCGTATAGCGGCGACCCGAGCGGCGGATTCTGATTTTATGAATTCGCTGCGTGCAACCTGCTCAACTCTGTCAGACTCAATTCGAAATTTCTTGATCTCGTTAAGTTCATCGTCAAGTTTGGCCTGAATTTCAGCAATCACTGACTCATACTTAGCTAAAGCACTATCACTGTGATGGGCGGTCTCAGCACGGAGACGCTCAATCTCAGCCATCGCTTTTTCAAGTCTTGTAGGAGCGCTGGCGGATATTTCCTGCGTCTTTGCATCGGCTTTGGACTTATCTGATTGCGCCTTTGTCAGTTTCAACTGATACTCTTCATTGGCAAGGTTTGCCTCGATGGTATCTGCTCTTGCACGAATATCTTTTACACGAGCAGCAGAATCTTTAAGTATCGCCTCTCGGGAAACATTAAGTTTTTCAACTTCCGAGCTGGTCTGAATAGCGGTAGATTTAATCTGCTCACTGAGTTCATCAGCACGAGCGGCAGTTTCCTTTTCTACCGCCTTCGCTTCTGCACGAAGAGCTGATACTGTAGCAACCGCCCGCTGACGGGTCGCCTTTGAATCTTCCTGCATTTCAAGAATTTTTGCACGGCTTTCGGTGTCAATAGCACCATGGATTTCCTTGAGCTGAGCAATACGAGCTGTTTCGCTATCGAACTTTTCACGACCATTAGCAGTAATTTCGTCATGCCTGCTCTGGCCCTCTTTTGCTAACGAAGTTACAATTATATCCTTTCGCTCGACGAAAGCGCCAAGCTCCGCCTCTCTTGCAGTAACCTGCGCCAGAGCCTTGCTGTATTCCTTATTGTACTTTTCCCGAAGCGCCTTGGCGTTTGAAATGTTTTTGTTGACTTGTGCTTCGACTTCCGCTCTTCGGGCACTGAAGTCTGCCAACTTTTTATTCAATGCAGCATGGGCCTGCAGGTCACCAGCATCTGCCGTCTCCAGAGCCGCTACAACTTTTGATACACCAATTTTGCCTTCACTTACATACATTATCGGCAAGTCTGAACTATTTGCCAGAGTTGAGAAATCTGAATGGGTCTGTGAGATTTCCGCACGATCCTCTGCCGGTATCAATACCCGGCCGTACTTGTCAGCACATCCTGAAACAAGCAGCACAAATATCATACATGCACCCACCAGTCCTACAATTGTCCGTCTTTTTTCTACGTCAGTCATTATCTATCTCCTTCAGGATAAAACGATTAAATGGCTTCCACCTCCCATTGACAACCAATGGGCAGGCTATAGACTCTCTCGACACAATAAATAACCCACTTTAGGCAGTAGTGTCGGTTTTTGAGATTATTTTTCGAAATAAATAATCCTCCACAAAAACATATTTCCAAATGAAAACGAGTATTTGCAATTAAGCCCACAAAAACCATTTACGCCGGTTTTTATGAGACCAAACAACAAATGTTTCAAATTTCCGAACGGGAGGACGGCAGCAACTGTTTATTACTTGACTTTTTATAGAAATTTTGGTATAATCATTAGTGGTATTTGTATACTTTATAGGACGGACTTGCCGGTTCGCCGATATTCGGAGGTATGGGAGATGAAAAAGGCACTTTTTGTTTCAATTTCAATAGTACTATTGTCCGCGGTTTGTTTTTCTGCAAAATATGGAGCCGAAAAAACGAAAGCCGCATCCGTCTCAGTCGAAGAGGCCCGGCGGGTAATGAAATTACCAAATTCCATAGCCTCGTTGTATGGTGTAGAAGGTGTTTATGTATTAGTCGAGAACCTTCATGAAGATGCGAAAGCACTGGGGCTGAAGAAAGAAACGGTAACGACGATGGTAAAGCTAAAACTCAGGTTCGCAGGTATACGGATACTTTCTGAGCAGGAATATCTGTCGACTCCTGACGGTCCATGTTTATACATCAACATAAACGCCAGCAGAGCATTTGTTGATCCAGCATCAACCTTATGTGCCGTTTGCGTCTCCGTTGAATTCTGTCAGACCGTTGACCTGACTCGATGGCCTCCGCTGCCTGTATTTGGAGCGCCGACATGGAGAACATGGGGTGTACGTGCAGCAAGCCCGGAAACCGTTGGCAAACTTTATGGAGCAACTGAAAAATTCATAGATACCTTCATCGATGCCTACCTGATGGCAAACCCGAAAAAGTAAGAATATGAGAAGTTTGAAACGCAACCGGAAAATAAGCAGGAAAAGCCTGCATCAGGAAACCTCTGCCGGGGAAAGGTGCTTTTCGATAAGAGCGTAAAGTTCCTTTCGTGTGAACGGTTTGACCAGGAACTCATCACAGCCGGCGTTGATACAATCCCGCCGCGCCTGTTTGGAGGCCTGTGCGGTCACGACGATTATTGGCGTAGTAATTCCTTTTGCCCTGATGGTCCTTATCAATTTATAACCACTCAGTCCCGGCAACATCGTACCCGTTATAATAAGGTCGAACGGCTCATCGGTTACTTTATCAAGCGCCACGCTGCCATCACCGACAATCGTAACATCGAGACCTGTTTTCTCAAGCAGGGTATTCATAAGCAATTGGCTGGACTGGTCATCTTTGACCAGCAACACCCTGCCGCAATAGCAAGGCGTATCGTTTGACTGCTTTGGCTTTTGGCGACATTTCCGACCGTCATCTTTATCGGAACTTTCGTTTTTGTCTGGCAGGCGAACAGGAATTGTTATTGAAAAAATCGCCCCCTCGTCCGGTTGACTCATAAACTGGATTTTTCCACCCAACAGTCCTATAAGTCTCTTTGTAATTGAAAGACCAAGTCCGGTACCGCCGAACTTGCGTGTGGTACTGCCATCTGCCTGTATAAACGGCTCGAATATAATCTCCTGTTTTTCGTCGTCAATACCTATACCGGTATCTTCAACATTAAAGCGGATATGCTGCCCTGTACCATCGTCCTGTATCTCGGCGCTCACGTGAACATGTCCGCTTTCGGTAAACTTTACGGCATTGCCGACGAGGTTTGTCAGGCATTGCCGCAATCTGGTCGGGTCCGTAAGAATTTTGTCTGGAATATCATCGCTGCAGTCTACACGAAAATCCAGTCCTTTGCCCGTAGCCTGAGATGCCATCAAAGATTCAATATCATTGAGTATTTCTGTTACGCTAACGGGTATAAACTCCACATTGATTTTTCCAACTTCAATCTTTGAAAAGTCAAGAATATCATCAATTAACCTCATCAAATTACAGGCGGCCCTTTGAATCACTTCCACATACTGGCCATGTTCGCCTCCTAAATCCTCAGCCAGAAGCAGATCACCAAAACCAATAATCGCATTCATCGGTGTACGAATTTCATGGCTCATATTCGAGAGAAATTCACTTTTTGCCTGATTGGCAACTGTGGCTTCTTCGGCAAACATATTTGACCGTTCAATGGAGAACTGCAATTGGAGGTTTAAACTCTCGAGTTCCTTTCTGGCCTCACAGAGCCTATCTTCGGCCATTTTTCGTTCCGTAATATCGTGTGCAAAAACTATCACACCTGCGATGTCACCGTTTTTATCTCTATATGGAACCCTGTCAACTATGACCCATTTTGCCTCGCTCTCAAAACTTTCATATCCACGGATTTCTCCCGATACCGGCTGGCCGGAATTTATCACTTCCAGATCCTTGGCTTTAGCCGACTCAGCTCCATCAGGAAAAATTGTATAATAGTTTTGGCCGACTATCTCTTTAACATCAATGCCAACAGATTTGGCTGCAAGCCTGTTTGTCCGGAGAATGCGACCCTCTTTATCCCGGTACCATATCATAACAGGTGCCGAATCAAAAATAGTCCTATGGTCATACCGTAATTTTTTCAGCGTTTCTTCAATCTGCACTCTTTGCTTTGTTTCTTCCGACAGCGATTGTTTAACCTTCTCAAAGTCCTCGTTGAGCTCTTCTATCCTCTCTTCCAGATGTTTGCGTGCAATACCACTATCAACGGAACAGCCCCGTTTGTGTTCAATAGCAAGTTGAATTGAGCGGCTGAGCATCTCTCTTAGAAAACTTCCCTTTACAAGATAGTAATCGGCACCAGCCTTAAAGACATCTTTTCCAACCTCCTCGTCATTTAACACGGAAAGAACAACTATCGGGATTTTTTCAGCCGCCTTGCGGATTTGCCGTACTGTCTCAGCACCACTGCTGTCAGGAAGTCCCAAATCGAGGACAACATTGTCAAAACAACTGCGTTTGAGGAGTTTTTTGGCGGTAGACATGTCGCCGGCGATTTTTAGTGAGTATTCCACCGAATCACCGTTATCAAGCAGTGCCTTCTCTACCATTCGGCATGCAGCGGGATCGTCCTCGACAAGAAGGACCTTGATTTTCTCATCTTCAACCATAAATGATGCCATCACCGAAAATCTGCAAACCGGCTCAGCCCTTGGCTGGGCCGGCTCACAAAGCGTAAACTGTAAAACCATCTTAAGAAGACAATATCGGCAATTCTAAACAATTAACAACTGCGCAGCTCCATCACCGGTCCGAAGCCGCTTGTGCTACTGATATTGACATCGACACAATCGCCACTACTGTACATAGGGAAAACCTCTGTATTTGCGAAGAAAATACACTGCCCCCTATCGTTAAAAATGATATTAACGAACCTCGAGACCTTTAACGGTATAAAACCGAATGACTTAAAGAAAAGTCAGGCTTTCACGAATGGCATATTTTGTCAGACCCGCCACGTTGTGTATTTTGAGCTTGTCCATAATGTGACCGCGGTGCGCATCGACAGTCTTTATTTCTATATGCAGACTTGATGCGATTTCCTTCGTCGTCATTCCCTCTGCGACGAGCTGGAGAACCTCCCGTTCTCTTGGTGTCAGATGCTCTCCGCTGCTGCGATTCGGATCCGAAAGCATATTCACATAATCATTCAGAACAATCTTTGAAACCTGTGGGCAGAGATATGTCTGATTGCCGCAAACAGCCCGAATACCATTTAGCAACTCGGTAAAAGCAGACTCTTTGAGCATATACCCTGTCGCCCCTGCCTTTAGCATCTTTGCGATCGTAGAGCGTCCGGAATGCATTGACAGTGCCATAACCTTAATCCCCGGTTGTTCGGAACGCATTTGCCTTGTCGCGTCTATTCCGTTAAGATTCGGCATTCCCACGTCCATAATGACCACATCCGGCGAGAGTTTTCGGGCCATTTCGACGGCAATCCTTCCGTTATCGGCCTGGCCGAGTACCTCCATTTCTGAGTCCTTACGCAAAAGCGCACACAGCCCCTCCCGCATTATTTCGTGGTCATCTGCAAGTAATATTCTGATACCCATCGATTCTCCTTCCGCAAAATAAACCCGCCGGTATTGCAGCGGCAAATTGGAAAAAGTCAAAACAATACTAATATTTTATATATCGCCCTTTATCCTGTCAACCCTTAAATTTTATCGGACATCGTACGTTTCTGGCAAATTATCCCTAAAAAGTGCCCGATATCCTACTTATTTATCACAAAAAGCATTGATTATTCGCTAAAATTGTGGTTTGTGCAGTTTTTTATAGCTCTTAACCTGTTTTTTGTCAATTATAGGAGTCGTGTTGTTTTGGTGCAAAAATACCCACTATTATACTTCCTTAAGAATAGTGGGAATTATTTTTCTTATAAATCGGTATAATCTCCTGATTTCGCACCTTTTTCTTGCCGATATGCTCACTGGTGCCTGGCCGTCAAATCGGTGGCGGTCAGTTTGAAGCGTGCCATAAGATAAATACAATTACGTTATGTAATTGGAGATAACTATGAATTATTGGAAAACTAACAAGAAATGGAAGTACAGTTTGCCGTGGTTGCTGCTGTTGCTGTTTATCTTCGTCGGCCAGTCAGCTGCACAGCAAGCCGACCCATGCGATAGCGAAGACCTCTTTGAGATGAGCCTTGAGGAACTGATGGAAGTCGAGATCGGTGTAGCTTCCAGAAAGGCAACTACCCAAAAAGAGTCGCCTGGTATAGTTACGGTAATAACCCGGGATGAGATCCAGAAATCCGGTGCCCGGGATTTAATCGATATTTTGCGCCTCGTGCCGGGCTTTGACGTAACATTCGATGCGTACGGCAACTATGGAGTTTCTGTAAGAGGTATATGGGCAAACGAAGGCAAAGTCCTGGTTCTGATGGATGGTCTGGAGATGAACGATAACCAATACGCTACTTTTCAATATGGTCATCGTATCCCTGTAGATATTATCGAACGGATTGAAATCATGCGCGGGCCGGGTTCGGTTATGTATGGCGAGTCTGCTGAATTCGGGGTCATCAGCATCACAACTATTTCGCCTGAAACAGAGAGCGAGGGGTTTGTCAGTTCAACATATTCGAGAACAAACAAAAAGTATGACAGGATGAATGTTACCGGTTATTACGGAATGAAGAAGGATGATTTTTCGTTCTCTATCGCTTCGCATTATGGCAGAGGTAATTTTTCCGACAGGGTCTCTGAAAAGTATGACCTTGATTATGGTAATTCTATAGACCTGAGCAAAGACAACAACTCCAAGGTTATATCTCCATTTATCAATATTGGTTTTAAAAAGGGTAATTTTAGTGCAAGATATATCCACGACAGGTACGGTCTGAATTCACCGTGGCCGGACTACGGCTTGAATGCTATGTATCATATGCGATTCTACTCGGATACCATCGAAACTAAATACCAGTTGCCCATCTCAGAAGAACTTTCGATGACATCAAGGTTTGTCTATAAGCGCAGCAAGTCCTGGAACTATGGGCCCCCTGTAGGTTCTAGTGATATGTTTCGTATATCCGCGAATAAATATAAATACGAGAGCTATTTTTCTTATGACCTTGACGGAGGTCATAATATTGTAGTCGGTGCATCGTATGAGCAAATGAGCGGTCATGATAATGACTCTCAGGGATACATGGACGTGCCAGGTTCTCTGCCGGGCGTTAACAAGCGCAGTTATTATAGCGCAGCAATATACGGAGAAGGATTCTTTATAACACCTTATGGAAATCTGACAATAGGCGCACGACAGGTTAAACATAATTACTCAGGCACCAGCTTGATTCCTCGTGCTGCCCTGACAAAACAACTGGGCGATTACCACATAAAAGCAATGTACAGCAAAGCATACCGAAATCCAAGCATGATAAACATCGGGGAGCGCGATGCTGCTGTTGCGGTTATCAAGCCCGAAGAAACGACAATATATGAGTTTGAACTTGGCAGGCAGATGTCTGAGAACTGGCTTGTAACGGCTAACGTCTTTGATCTTGAGATAAATGACCCTATCGTTTATATCGACGTGTACAGAAATTACGAAAAGAGCGCAAGCAGAGGTGTTGAAGTTTCTTCGTTTTATAAAAAGGGAACTTCAAGCCTCAACTTGACATACTCATACTACATACCGAGAGAACAAAAAATTGACCCGTATGTTGTCCCCGGCCGCAGCAAAACTAATCTGGGTATAGCCAATCATAAGTTTACTTTGTTAGCCAGTTACAGCCCGTATAAAAATATGTTTGTTACCCCAAGCCTTACTTACCATACTTCAAAATATGGAATAACTGACTATACCTCGGACTATGTATATGAAAAACTTGATCCGACCTTGATAGCGAATCTTGCACTGCTTTTCAAAGATATGTTCAATAAAAAGGGGATGGATCTGACCTTTACGATTCACAACCTCTTTGACGAGAAATTCTTATATTCCCAACCTTACACTGATTACTACGGCCTGATTCCAGGGCCGTCACGTGCGTTTACAATGAACTTACGTTATACATTTTAGGTAGGGCATCGACCGAAGACTTAACTATGAAAACTTATGCAAAATTTATTTACAGACTCTGATAAATGAAAAATGAAGTTTACATCCTGTTGATTACAATGCTGTTGTTTATCTTCATCGGGCAGTTGGCCATACAGCAAGCCGACCCATGCGATAGCGACGACCTCTTTGAGATGAGCCTTGAAGAACTGATGGAGATAGATATAGCCTCAGTTTCCAGGAGGGCAGACAGCCTCTTTAACACTGCTGCGTCGATTACTGTAATAACACTGAAGGACATCCGATAAATGAAAACTAAAGTTTACATCCTGTTGATTATGATCTTGCTTTTTGGCCCGGCGGCTGGGGCGTTCGCTGATACTACAGGCAGTGAGCCGACCCGTGAAGAAAAACTCAAAGCAGCCTTTGTTTATAACTTTATCAAGTTCGTTGACTGGACCGATGAAGAAAAAACCGAAGAAGAAAAGAAAGAAGACAAACCGGAACCAATAATCATCGGTGTCACCGGTAACCCAGACTTCATCAAGGCATTTGACCCCTTGAAGAAGAAGAAGATAGGCAATAGAGACATCATCATTAAATATTTTAAGACACCAGAAAGAAAAAACCCTGAAGATGAAAAAGACCCTGACTTCGAACAGAACATCAACAACCTGAAAAAATGCACCGTTGTAGTATTTTGTACCTGTCAAGAAACCAACTCCCCGGATTTGGACGAAATCCTCAAGGCAATGAACGGCTCCTCAGTTCTTACCATAGGTGAGATGGAAAACTTCCTCAAATCAGGCGGTATAATCAACTTTGTTACCGAGAAGAAAAAGCTGAAATTCGATATTAACCTCATAGCCGCTGAAAAGGCCAAACTCAAGTTCCGTGCGCAGCTTTTGAAACTTGCCAGAAAGGTCATTCAAAATAAGGATGGATCTGACAAAGACGCCAAAGATAACTGATGTAGCGAAAGTAAGTAAAATGAATATCCAACGTTTCAATAATATGAGTATCAAAGGCAAGCTGACATTGATTATTATGTCTGTCTGTACCGTGATACTTCTGCTGTCAACTACTGTCCTTATCATCTGGGAGCAGATAGACTCCCGTCACCGTCTCACGGAAAGTCTTCACTCACAATCTTGTATGATAGCTGACAACTGCAAAGCGGCCCTTTCCTTTGGTGACAGCAAAGACGCGACAGATACTCTTGCCGCTTTACAGGCTCAGAAATCAATCGTGTTCGGTTGTATTTACAACTCCGATGGCCAGGTTTTTGCCCGGTACCAGAGAAGTGATATTAAAGAAAAGCTCACCCAGACCAAACCACAGGGGCACAAACATATTTTCGAAAACGGCTATTTGTCGACATCTCAGCCGATAAAGTTTGACAACGAAACAATCGGAACGATATATCTGCGAGATAATCTGGCTGGTATACATTCGAATCTATTCTGGGATATTGTTGCAGCAATAACAATGCTCCCACTGGCATTATTTGCCGCCTATATTCTGGCATCAAAACTGCAAAAAATCATTTCCGGTCCGGTAATTGAGCTTTCCGAAATTGCCAAATCAGTAACAGAGAAAGATGATTTAACTGTCCGCGCATCAAAACTCGCCAATGACGAGGTGGGTTCTCTTGTGGATGCTTTCAATGAAATGCTATCGAAAATATATCAGGAAAATACCATTCGCAAACAGGCACAAAATGAATTGAGCAAACACCGTGATAATCTCGAGCATACGGTACGCCAGAGAACGCAGGAACTTGAGACTTCCACCGAAAAAGCCGACCTTATGGCCCGTGAGGCAATCGCTGCCAACCAGGCCAAGAGCCAGTTCCTTGCCAATATGAGCCATGAAATCCGCACACCTATGAACGCGGTTGTCGGTTTTTCCGACCTGCTCGCAGATGAGAGCCTTACTGATGAACAGAGAGGCTATGTTGACATTATTAGAAATTCCGGACAAAACCTGATGGATGTCATTAATGATATTCTTGACTTCTCAAAGATAGAGGCCGGCAAACTCGAGACGGAGATTAAAGAATGTGACCTTGGAGAAATACTTGAAAGCATCAATTCACTTATGCGCCCGACGGCTGCGAAAAAAGGACTTGCCTTTGAGATATTGCAGACAAGCTCACTGCCGGCAACTATAAAAACCGACCCAACCCGGCTGAGACAGTGCCTGATTAATCTTCTGGGTAACGCCACTAAATTCACAGAAACCGGCCATGTCTATATGAATGTATCGCTGGAACAGAAAGATGACAGCGAACCGTATATCCGTTTTGATATTGAAGATACCGGTATCGGAATCGCAACTGAGGATTATGGGTTGATTTTCGATTCCTTTTCGCAGGCTGATTACAGCAACACACGAAAATTCGGCGGAACAGGGCTCGGACTTGCTATTACCAGGCAGTTAACAAAACTGCTCAACGGCGATTTGTCGTTCACGAGCGAACAGGGCAAAGGCTCTGTCTTCACAATGATAATACCGTCCGGTGTTGATGTTACCGCCCAGGATGGTTTAGATAAATACGATACCGTAAAACACCTTCAGGAAACCGGACACGCAGAGACGCACCAGCAAAGGTTTTCCGGCAAAATACTTGTCGCAGAAGACGACCCTGCCAACCAAAATCTCTTCGAGGTACTGCTGAAAAAAATAGGGTGCCAATTCACAATAGTATCTGACGGTGAAGAAGCTGTGGACAAAATCCAGGCTGAAAACTTCGACCTTGTCCTGATGGATATACAGATGCCCAATATGAACGGTTTCGAGGCAATAAGGGCAATTCGTAATGCAGGAATAAAAGTACCCATTATCGCAGTAACCGCATTTGCAATGACTGGTGACAGCAAGAAGTGCCTTGATGCCGGCTGTGATGGTTATCTGTCAAAACCAGTTGACATAAAAGAGCTAAGCGAAACCATCGGACAATATATGACCGCCGTAAACACCGTATAAAACCATAACTGTCATCCCGTGGCATCTTGCTTGTTACAGAAGATTATCACGATACCAGTCTATCGCTTTTTCAAGCCCTGCATGAAAATCAATCACAGGCTCAAATCCTATGACTTGTTTAGCCATCGCAATATCTGCAAAGGAATGTTTAACATCCCCCTTCCGCTGCGGGACATATTTCGGCTTAACATCTTTTCCTAAACAGTCATTAATCAGGCCGATAATCTCGTTTATCGTTATTACATCTCCGCACGCCACATTTATCATCTGTCCCTTCGTCTGCGGTGCCCTTGCGGCGAGAAGATTTGCGTGAACAATATTATCGATATATGTAAAATCCCTGCTCTGCAATCCATCGCCGTAAATAGTCGGCTGCTGTTCTTTCAATATAGCCATTACAAATGCCGGAATCGCGGCAGCATATTGGCTTGTCGGGTCCTGGTATGGTCCAAACACATTAAAATACCGCAGCGCAATAGTCTCCAGGCCATAGACCTTATAAAAGACAGAGCAGTAATATTCCCCTACAAGTTTCGCTACCGCATATGGCGAAAGCGGGTTAGAAACCATCGTCTCAACTTTCGGCAGTGTTGGGCTGTCTCCATAAGCCGAGGAACTGGCAGCGTAAACAAATCGCTTTATACCTGTATCTCGCGCGGCTAAAAGCAGTGTAAATGTCGCATCGACACAATGTTCGTGCGTACAGACAGGATCATCAACGCTTCGCGGAACGGAAGGAATCGCACCCTGATGCAAAACAACATCAATATCCTTCATTGCTTTGCGGGCAACTTCCGCATCACCCATATCTGCCTTGACAAAGTCTATCTTATCGATAATACCATCGAGATTACTCATTTTGCCGGTTGACAGATTATCGAGCGCTCTTACAAAACAGCCCTCGGAAACGAGCTTTCGGCAAATATTTGATCCAATAAATCCGGCACCGCCCGTAACCAAAAACTTTTCCATAAAACCACCTCAGAAAGTAAATTCAAAAACCGTAGGACTGTATTGTAAAGCCGGGGAACCAGAGAGTCAACCGAAAACTCTATCGCCAAAAAATTTCCGTACACCTAAACTTTCTGGACAACTGGAACCTGCTGGTAGTCATGGTATGACTTTTGGGCCTCTTGATAATAACCGCCCTTCATCGCCTTGACTCCCAATAAAACCGTACCGATGATTTCCGCCTTAATTTCCCGCAACTCACGCAGAACCCGCTGGGCAACTCCTCGTCTTGTAACTGTTGCATTGAAAACAAGGATTACCCCGTCAACTTCGGAGGCAAGTATCTTTGCATCGCTTACAAACATCGGAGGACCGTCAATGATAACATAATCATACTCCAGCTTTACCTTTTCAAGCAAATTCCTCATAGCGGAATTCCCCAGCAACTCGGCTGGATGAGAAGGCAGTGGCCCGCTGTCAATAATATCAAACCCATCAATTCCGCTCGACCTGATGATTTCCTGATATTCACACTGTCCCACAAGATAATTGCTCAGTCCGGAATCTGGATGTTCTGACCCCTCATCTTCGGCGCGGGGAAACATATTCACCGCCGCTGGCCTTCTGAAATTGGAGTCTATAAATAAAACCTTTTTGTCTTCGGCAATGAAAGTTGATGCAAGATTAACAGCTACCGAAGTTTTCCCATCCCCCGCCGACGCACTGGTAATAAAAAGCGACTTTCGCGACTGCCCGGCACCTGAAAGCTGCAGATTGGTTTTCAACTGACGGTAGCACTCGCTGGTAATCGAATACGGCGACTGACGAACCACATGACAAAGATCCACGCCTTCGACATCTTCATCTTCCTGCTCATGAAAGACCATTCCCAAAAGAGGTACCCGCAGATACCTCATTACATCACTTGGGGTTCGTACAAGGTCATTAAGCATTTCAATCGCAAAAGCCAGACCAACACCAGCTAACATACCCAGCATAAAACCGGCAGGTATATATACTATTTTTTGGGGCGAACTCATTTGCAGCGGTTCCTGTGCACTACCAACTTTGCTTACCTTCGAAATATTCGGAGAGGTGTATTTAGCGTTCAGCTTTTCAATTTTTGTCGTTATTGTTTCAATAAGTTCTCGCTGTTTCTCCCTGAAGGAAGTCAACCTTTCATATTCAGCTCGAGTGGCCTCCAGCAGCCTGGCTTCTTTCTTGAGTTCTGTCAACCCTTCAGTTGTCGCCTCAAGATCATTCGTCAAAATAGTTAGTTGGTCTTCGGCATTTCGAACGGCAGCCCTTCTTTTAATATCGGCTATCTCACTTTGCCTGGAAGCAAGATCCACTTTGGCCTGCTTTAAAGTATTCATTGTCTCACGAACTCTTTTATGGTCCTCTCCAAATTTGGACTGCAAGTTAGCAAGGCTCAGTTCGAGCGAATGTATTGATTGCCTCATCCTGGAGGCAATCGGGTCCTGTTCCATCTGCTCTCTGAGCACTTCATCATAGGGCTCCCTCGCTCGCCTGCGAAGAGTTACGACGAGACTCTCGAGTCGGCGTTTATTACTCTCGTCATCCATGTACTTCTTTCCAAGATCTGCAAGCCTGGTCTCCATATAGTCACGAAAACCTCCAGCTAGATTGGTAAATCCGCTATTTGTGCGAAGCGTATCAAGTGCTCTGTCCATAACTGTACGATCTTTGTTAAGACCGCTTTTCTGTTTGTTCCATTTTGTCAATTCTACACCAATTTCGCGCGTGGCACTATCTCTTTGCATGTTCAAAAACAGGTCAACCGCCTCGTTTACAATCAATGCGGATTCTTTTTTGTCTTTGCATGTCATCGTCACAACAATCCAGTTGCCCTCCCGTTGTGCACTGACACCTAAATGATCTTCCAGATCCTCAACTGTATCTGCAATATCATTGTCAAACTGTGCAAACCAGTCTGTCTCTCTGATTTTATTCCTTCTGATAAGCTCCTGATAAAAATACTGCTGCCTCATAAATGCAGCCTTGGTGGAACGAAACTGATAATACAAATCTTTGTTTGACTGTGTAGATCTGAATTCTATCGGGTCAACCTCAATAGGCGGCAAAACATTGATGGCTGTATTAGCGGTATATTTGGGAAAATATCTTCGCATGAAGAACCATGCCCCACTGCCGATTATCAGGCCAGCCATTGTGAAGAGAATTATTAACCATATGTGACGGCGTAAAATCCCAACAATTTCCTTCGGTGTCATTGCCATAGGCGCAGCAACTGCCATTGGAGGTCGCGGCGCAATCGGAGCAGCCATTCGAACCGTTGGTTGTATTTGCCCGGTCATTACTTCATCCCCTTATATTGTCTTTGCAAGCAAACTTGATTTTGATTACATCTATTCTGTAAGCTGTTCAATCGCCTTCTGCAATCGTTCCTTATCTTCCTTTGATATACGACCACCTGCCCTATCCAATGCCTTTTCATAGGAATCGCGAGCATCCGCTATTGCCCCAATACCACTCTGAGCCATCCCAAGATGCTCATAAAAATCCCATAAAGGTTCTCTGGCGACCATCTCAAATGCCTGAACTGCCCTTTGAAGCAACTGATTTGCCTTCTCGTAATCCCCTGTCTTACAAAGCACATATGCGTAGGTATCCATATAGTCAGTATTGTTAGGGGCCAGTTTATGAGCCTCTTGCGCATACTCTACCGCTCTATCTAATTGTTCATCGTTGCTAGCCAAAATATACGCCAGATTGTTCAACGCAGAAGCGTTTTTGGGCTGTTTAACAAGCAACTTTTCAAAAACAGAAATAGATTCGTTAAAATACTGTTTGTCAGAGGTCTTCATGTACTGCCGCAAATGAATGTTTGCCTTTTCTATCAGGAAATTAGCAGGTAATTCGCGATTGTCGTCAGATTCAACTACATCAATGGCCCTGTCGATATATTCTTTAGCTTTATTAAGTTCTCCCCGCATTGAATATATCTTGAACAATACCATAATTACAGGCAGTGAGTCCGGCTCCTCAACAAGTTTTTCGTTGCACCATCTTTTCGCCTCATTCACACCAACGGTCTCAGACATATTCATCAATACACCATAGATAAGAGTTTCGTCACCCATGGATTTATCAAGTGCTTTGCGATAATATTCAACGCTGGTGGCCCTGTTACCCATCTGAACTTTAGCATCGGCCACATATGAATATGCAATTGGCGCAAATTTGGTATCGATATACTTAGAGGCTATCGCCTGCAGCCTATCCAACTTTCCTGCCTGGTTAAGAACATCAAGATAGTTATCAAGTATCCGCATCTCTCCTCCTGTCTGCTCCAGGCTCAACTGCCACGCTCTCTCAAGAAGTTTTTCGGCCTGTCCAAAGTTTTTCTGCTGAGAATAAAACTTTCCTGCCTGAACAAGCCAGTAAGTACCATCTGGATACTTCTCAAGCGTCTGACCATAAAACTTTTCCAGTTTCTCTACCTTGCCGGTTTGTTTATACAGCTTCTCAAGCATCCTCCTGGCTTTACTAGGTGCCTGAGCGCTTTGAAGCACTATTGTCAATTCTCCTATCGCGTCGGTCAGCTTGCCAATCCGTTGATATATCCGTGCCAGATCCATTCTGATTTGCACACTCTCGTCGAGACTCTTGCTTTTCTGGTAATCGGATATAGCCTGATCATAATCTCCAAGCGATGCTTTGATACGCCCTCTGAGCCACCAGGATAAAGCATTTTCTGAGTCCATCTCAAGATTACGGTTAGCAAGCTCAAGTGCCTCGTCAAGATGTCCCTTTTTCATCATAGACTCAGTTTCAAGCAACATTGCCTGAGAATTTTGGGGATTTCTTTCTCTAAAACTGGCCAGCTTGAGCGAGCCTTCTTCGACAAGCCCTGTTTGAAGATATATCTGAATTTGCAACAATTCGTTTTTAGAGCTATTATCAGCAGCAAGCAATTCCTCTGAATACTTCACAACGGAATCTTTGTCTTCCGTGTTTTTAGCAACCAGAATCAGCCCTTTGAGTACATCAATATCCTGCGAACTATCCTGATACAATTCCATAAGAATCTCTTTGGCCTTATCATATTGGCTGTCACGCACATAGAAACGCCACAACTGTCCATGTTTACCCTCAAGCAGGCTGGCAGCCTCATCCTGACGACCGAGCAACCTGAGTACATTTGAATAACTCTGGAGTACGGACTTATTGTCCGGTTCGAGTTTGAGCGCTTCCTGGCATGCCCATTTAGCTATTTCAAGCTTTGCTTCTCTTTGGCTCTGATCATATTCTTTTTGAGCTATTGATACCGCAATCTTGCTAAGTGCAAAAGCATTTTTGACACTCGGAGCCTGTTTCATCAATTGTTGATTTAGCGACAGTGCCCTTTCAGGGTCTTCCTCTGCCACGAACGATGCATAAACGCCCTGTAACTGCCGGTCACCTGTTTTTAATCTCATCGCTCTTACAAAGGCTTTGTTTATCAAATCCCTCTGCTGCGGTAAAGAACTACTGCCAGAACGCAAATGCCCGGCATATAACAATGCAACATATTTTTTTGCCACCTCAGGATTGTAACTGTTAAACCTTTGTGCGGTCTCTATATCCGTGATAGCGTCTTCGAAAAGACCCAACTTGTCATTAATATCACTACGCAAAAGGTAAGCATATGAGGAAACCGGTACGAGTTTTATATATTCGTCAACTTTTTCAAGAGCTGCCTGGTAGTCTTCTTTGAACATATCAAACCTTGCTGCATATGTCAAACCGCTACCATTATCAATATTTTCATCCCGAGCCGTTTTAAGCATTTTCTCGGCCATATCCATATCATCACTCTGCAACGCAATATCGAATCCCAATGCAATAACGTTCTTATCGTCGGGTGCCATCTGGAGAGCCTTCTCGAATGTCTGGATTGCTTTGTCATGCTTATTATTTAGCCGGTAAAGTTGAAGTAAAGTAATCACATCAGTAAGTTTATCTGACTCAGCCAACAGCTCCTCGGATAGCTGATTAAGCCTTTCCTTAGAAACATTTGCAGGATCCGGTTCGGATAGTTTTTTCTTAAAAAGATTGGCTGCTATGTTATCCGGAAAAGATTCCAGATACTTATTGACAAAACCGGCAGCCTGAACATTTTTTCCGTCTCTGACATACCTCTTCAAAATTCCTGATGGGAATACTACATCTTCCCGGTCATCAGATGTTTGCAATAGCTCCATAATTACATCAAGATACTCCTGCATATAACTCGACAGACTTTCCTTGTCATAACCATCTGTTTCGACTTCACTACCAGCCTGGCTCTGCTGCACACTTATAAGCGTTCTGATACGGTTTCGCAGAAGTTCGGCCTTAAGTTCGACAGCAACTCGCAGGTCCGCATCAAGTTTGGCAAGTTCCTCCTCGGCCTCATCACGCCTGCCGGAGAGGATATAAGCCCTTGCCTTGACCGCAATACTTCGATTGTTCGCCGAATACTTTGTCTCATAAACATTGGCAAGAGCTAAAGCATTATTTGTATAACGAACCGTTAAATGAATCTCCGCAGTCTCCAGAAAAACCTCAGGTTTATAATCATCTATCCTTCCGTTAATTGCACTGACGAGAAACTCAAGTCTTGCTCCAACCTCGCTGCTATCGGCAAACGCTTGTGCAAGTCTGTAAGAAAACATTGGATCCTGACGGTCGGCGGCCTTTAGTTGCTCGTAAACATTATACATCTGTAAAACAGCTTCGTTCTTATCTCCCGCCGCAAAAGCAAGCTGGCTCTGCCACTTCAGAGAATAAACATTGGTTTTGGTACCAAGTATCTGTTCTATTTCATGAATCGAATCACGGGCCTTGGCAAGCCACTGCTCTCTTTGCCCTTCGTCCCCGCTTTCACCCGCTTCAATAGCCGCATCAAGATAAGCATGTGAAAGTGTCGTAAACAGATTTAACCTGTTGTTAATGTTTAGCGACTGTCGCGGCCCCGGTAAATCCTGAGCATCTGGAAGAGTTAACCCTTTCAAGGAAACGGCAATTAATTTGGTAAATGCATCTTTGTCATTATCAATCGAATATTTTTGATAGTAAACTTGCACTAATGATTGTATGTATGTTACATTTTGTTCATCAAGCTCAACTGCCCTTTCCAATGATTCAATTGCTTTGCCAATCTCGCCCATAACTCTATAATAAGTCGACTTGGCAACATAAATATCTGGTTTTGACCCGAACTTTTCTGTTAATGCTATATAATCACTTTCAAATACTTTTGCATCTTCCCTTGTAAGATCGGAAGTATTAATCACAAGATGCAGCAGTTCTATCTGTGGTTTAGGATTATCTGGAAATGCCTGTATAGCCTTTTCAAGAACGGCCTTGGTGTTTTCAATGCTCTTTTCTTCCGCATCAAGAATACCTTTTTCCTTGTCGATGCGACCCTTAATAATCTCAGCCCTGCCAAGATACAGATAAACATCCATATCAGGACGGATCGACAAAATTTCTTCCAATTGAGCTTTTGCTTCCGCCAAAACTCGTTCTGGTTCATCCGTCTGACCGGTATCGGCAATTTCCAGCGAGGATCTGGCTCTTTTGAGCAAAATATCGGGTTCAACCACGGCCTGGCTCTCTTTCGTAATTTCTATCAGCTCAGAAGAGTTGTCATGAACCATTTGCCAGACGCTATTAACTCCGCTGTTCGCCATTTCATAGAAATAATTCAGCAGTAAAGTTCTGGCCTTCAAGTTTTTTGGTTCGAGATTAATTATCTGATTCCAACACCCAGCCGTCTTGCGCCAATCAGGCACATGAAACTCATTCTCCATCAAATGGAACTCAGAAATCTCGAAAAGAATGTCTATCCTTAAATCAGTTTTCTTGTTCTTGGAATAGGCGAAAGCTCTGCCATAGTTAAGCTCGGCTTGTTCATAATCATTCTGCTCGACATAAGCTCTCGCATCGTCCAGAAATTTCATTGGGTCCTTACTGTAGCTCAAGATAAACCAGATAGCAACCACAACAAAAAATACTAACAGGACCCCTACAATAATCGCCACTTTCTTGTTCAGTTTTTTCTTTGCCATAACTTTTCCTTTAGCAATTAGTTCTTAATATTTTCTGTCTATAATTCCCATTCCGGCCAATGCTCCCTCTCTAAAACCGGCAATAAAACCGATAATAACTTCTCACTTGCCGCAAGAACGGGCTCCTTCTTTGTCGGATATGATATTTCACCGCTTCCACCGCCGAAAAATTTCCATTCCACCTTTGAAAAGTACGAATATTTCCCGAAAAAGTTCGCGCCCATAACCTTTCTGGTTTCAGTTCTGCTGGGAACATATTTACCATTTACCTTAAAGAAGTACAAAACAGGATATTTAATACTCGCACTCCAGACATCAGAGCCAGAGCCGCCAAATACCAAATACCTGATGTCCATTTTATCAGGAAGTTCAGGGCAGTCAGTCGGCGGGCAATTGATTTTTACTTTTACCGACTCCCGAGAAACAACTTGATTTCCACCACCTACATAACATTCCTCAGGGACATGGGGAACCTGGTCAGGGTCTCCAGTGTAGTATGTAATGAACAGGGAGCAAAATCTCACAGGACTGTTTTTCTCAACTTGAGTATCCTCAATAACCCACTGAACATATTCCTTGGTGCCAAGTGACTCAATAACATCCTTATTCTTCATCTCCAACTTATTTATAACCCTGTAAGGCACAAGTAATGCCTCGTCCATCCGGTCGAAGGGTTTTTTCAGCGGTATTGCCAGCTTTGTCAACTGAATGCCCAGTTTCTGAATAACCATTGATTTACCTGTCGCTGCAACAGCAAGAACCAATACGCATATCAGAAAGGATGGCTCTAAATATGTCTTTATAGAACTCTTCATTTATTAATCAGTTTCTCCGTCTGACTACTACATCTTCACGAACATCTCTTTCCTCGACGAAAAAATTCGACATAATCCACGCCAAAAGACCATACAACCCAAATGCCAGCGGCAGCATCAACATACCAAGGCCGTCGTGCCAGATACCCTGAGCATATTTCGGATCTCCAAGGATATAAATAAAACCAGTTACTGTAACTCGAACAATATTGCATAGTATAGCAATCGGGATAGTACTGCAAAGCAAAATCAGTCTCTGCCATGCCGGTCGGTAATGTAGATATGCCATCGCAACACCAAGTGCAAGAAATGCCATCAGCAGCCTCATTCCGCTGCATGCTTCTGCGACATCAAGTGGCGGCTCCAATTGCACACCCCTATAAGTTACATTAATAACAACACCGTTTACATCGGCATACAAATCCGGCACAAATCCAAGTATCACCCCTGCAATCTGTGCAGCAAACCTTCTCATTGGATCTGTAAACTGGCGATAAAGTCTATCCGGCAGCGGAACTGCAAAAACCAGATACAAAACAGGCAGCCAGCAATATCTCGCAATCCGCCAGCCTCCCACGAACAATACTACGGCGCCAAGAGATGCAACCACCACCAGCGGTCGAGCATAGCCAACCTTGAACAGCACGATATTCAAGGGATAAAAGGCCAGACAGCACAGCAAAAAAAACAGCCCTGAATAACTGGGTTTGGCTTCAATACGCAGAATCTGTTCTTTATACTGATTCAGAAAGTAGAGGCTGAAGGCAGGTATCAGGAAACCATGTGACCAGCTACTGTTGGTAATCCATCTGTAAACGACCCTGTCTATTTCATCGTGGAATAAAAACCAAATCAACACCCCGATTATTGCCGTCTTTATATACACGGCCGGCCCGAGCGAGGACCACTCTTTCTCACCCTCCTGAGCTACATCGGTACTACGAACATTTCCATTGTGCTGATTCATATCAGGTAAATCTTAATTAAATAGTCTATTGAGTGACATATGACCCGGGAATGGATCATTTCCATAATCTTCGACGGCCAGATTACGGTCGTAAATAAAACCAAACCCGTATGTGGCCCTGAAGGCGTTACGCAAAACTGCAAGGAACCTGCTTGAACCATGCGTACCAACATTAATCAAATCGTGCGGTTTGATAAAGAAGTCCGGCTGAAGACCTTTTGCAATTTTGTCAAGATCAACCATTACCGTAACTTCTTTATTCGCACCTATTCGCCTTACAACTTCAACTTTCTTCGGATATGCCAGCGCATTGAGACCTCCCGCAGCAGCAATGGCCTGTTTAAGCGTCATCGGCCTACCTGACAACTGGATATACCCTACCCTGTTTACATTTCCCATCACTGTAAACTCACCTATCACATCGGCAGGAACTGTAATGGAATCGCCGGGACGAATTATTATGTTGTAAGCCGGATCGCCGCCTAACAATTTATCAATGGGAATTTTTATTACTCTGACCTGTTTGCCTGCGCTTCCGAGATGCTCAAGACCAAAACTTTCCTCACGCCTGGCTTCTTCAAAATTCGTACCACCAGCGGAAACTCCATTAGCAACAGGCCTGGGATGAGTCTGCCCACCATCGACCTTAATCGGAACCCATCTGCCACCCTCAAACACCCACTCAATGCGGCTATTGTTGTTTTGATTTGTTTTCTCAGAAGAATCCCTCAGCTGTGTCGGCTCCGCCATCGATTCGAGAGCGAGGTCTTCAGCCGTTATCATTTCGGCGGAAGCTATAACAAGCCCGTCAACCTCTACGCCCGGTGCGATTATTTCGAGCATTTCTTCTTCCCCACCGACCGGCCAATCTCTGTCTTCAGAACCCCCAGCCTTGTCAATCGGTTCTAACTCCTCGCCAGTTATCGCATCGCTTCCGCTTAAATAAAAAGACTCCTGACCGGTAACATTCCTCGCGACATAAACATTCGTAACATTAAACTCGCCAACACCTCCCGCGATATCAAGTGCCTCGCGAAGCCGCAACGGATATCTTGGAAGCGCAGCTCGTCCAATCGGTCTGCCAACACCATTACCGGATACCGAAAAGACCTGGCTGCGAGATTGCATAAGCGCAACGGTAACCGAAGGGTCTACCAGAATATTTGGTTTAAGAACTGCGACAATCTCTTCTTCAAGCTGATTTTCGGTAAGACCTGCCACACCGATAAGTCCGACCTCGGGTATTGATACCTTACCGGTTTCAGTAACGACATAATCCCGTATATCAGCCTGCCCTTCACGGAACAACTGATATATCGAAATCCTCACAACATCGCCGGTTCCGAATCGATAGTCCTGTTCGTATTCAAGAACATCATCAGGCCTTGGGTCTTCGGCATTTGCGTATCTGCCTTGAGGTTCATCGGCGACGCCCAATGAATCCAGTATAACGTTGATAACCGGCACCGGACGAAATCGTCCTATCTGCGACGGGTCAAAGATATCATTTGAGCAACCCGCCGGAAGCATACCGAGAAGAATCAATACCAGCGTGTGCAGTCCTCTTTTTCGGTTCGTATTCAACTTGCCGCTTCTTTTATCATGTTCATCCACGTAACTTAAATCGTTGACCGTATCAACATCCGTTTGCCCCGTAAAGACCTGAAATAGTGCTTTTCGAAAACAGCTGTACCACACCCGGTCTTTCCAGAGAGTACCTGATAAAATTTATCGGTTTAACAACTCTCTTACTTAATCTTTTTTCGCACTAACTCGATTATCCACAGAAAATTATGTCTATTTTTCTATCTTGCCAAAAAAGAGGCTGGCGGCACAATTCCACAACGAAAAACTTTGTGGGTCGTCAAAAAAGTATATCGCAGCTTGATTGTTCGCTCAATGGTGTGTAACGGCCGGTCGCACAAAGGCTTACGATAACCCCTTTTTGGTACCCACCAGGTGTTCCAAATGGTATCCGCCAACAGAAACTTTCCTGACGAATACTTATACCCCGAAACTGTTTGATTTGTTCATTTGCCGCACCAGCCTGTGGTTCTTTGGAGTGAATCCAAAGCCCGCTTCTTACCCAATAAACCCCCAAACACTCAACGCCCGATATCACTTACATTGGCAGCACTAATATGCCGGTTTTCAATTTCAACGCCAAATGCGTTTTGGTTTCGCAAAAAAATTACAACTTTTTCACACCGTAATATTCAATCTGTAATAGCTGACCTTGCAAAAGACCGGCATTATCAGTATTAAAAATGTCGATTTTGGTGGGGACAGGCCTGTCAACACCGGTAATTTTCTGATAATTAAAACTTCTGCAAAAAAGGTACCTGGCAGAATTGCTGTCTTCAAATCGCACAACATCTACCACGCCGCTATTGATATTTCGGTAAAATGTAAGACAAATCCGCCCCTGACAATAGGACCGGCTCAGCATCGGCTGGTACAATTGTCCGCTTATTTTCTCCGGCTTTCCGAGTTCCTTCAAGTCGTCTATAAGTCCACAGCCAGCGGAAAATGCCGCAAGAACAAGCTGCGTTGTATCGCCGTGCATGGTCTGTGTTTGGCCACTGCCGCTGAGACTGCTGGTAATATTGAATCCGTCTTTGGAGGAAAACTGGATATCGAAATCACCCGCAGGTTCAGTAGATGAAATGATTATCCGCCTGTCAGAAGGATAAATGCGATGCCGCTGGCTGGTCATATACCGGCTGCCGTCATCGTTAAAAAAGATTGCCACAGAGTTGGCGCTAATACATTCGCCCCCGGGCTGGGCCACAGCAATTTCGCCCCCGCCCTTTTCAGTCTCGGTTCGACTCACTTTACCGCAACCGGCAACCATCAACCCTGTCAACACAACACAAACCGATCCAAACAGTATTTCATTCTTCATATCTATGCTCCAAAATATTGCTCATTAAAATAGGGACAACTTTTAAGCTTTTTCTGCCTACTGCCTTATGCCTTTCTTTAACAGCTTTGCACTTTACACTCTCAAACTGACCATCCATTATTTGGTAACCGTTCACACAGTTTTTCAGCCGGTAGGATGGGTAAAGTGCTTTTTCTTTACCCATGCGGAATCTTTTAATAAAATTCCGCCGACAAAGTCGGCCTCAATAGTTTTACATTTTGCATTTTAATTTTTAATATTTTTTTCTGCTGTTAAAGCTGCGAAAGTTTTTCAAGCAGCGAAAGTCTTGATGAAACATCAACTTTCGCTTTCTCCATAAGTTCCGCCGCAACCTCGGGATTTGCCTTCTGCAAAACACGATAGCGGTTCTGACCGTATGCATATTCAGCTAAATCTTCTGTCGGAGGTTTGGAATCGATCTGCAAAGGATTCTTACCTTCCGCTTTCAACCGCGGGTCGAACCGGTAAAGCGGCCAGTGCCCGCAAGCCACAGCCTTCTTATGTTCCTCATATCCCTTAGACATATTAATACCGTGAGCGATACAGTGACTGTAAGCAAGTATCAAAGATGGGCCGGAATAACTTTCGGCCTCGACAAATGCCTTTACCGTCTGGTTCGGATTGGCACCGATCGCAACAGTGGCGACATAGATATTTCCGTAGCTCATCGAGATAAGTCCGAAATCTTTCTTCGCCGTTTCCTTACCCGCCGCGGCAAATTTCGCAACTGCTCCGCGAGGCGTCGATTTGGACATCTGCCCGCCGGTATTGGAATAAACTTCTGTATCAAGTACGAGAACATTAATGTTTTTTCCACTGGCCAAAACATGATCCAGCCCGCCGTAACCAATATCATAGGCCCAACCGTCCCCACCCAGTGCCCACACACTTCTTTCGACAAGGTAATCAGCAACATCCAGAAGCTGGGCGCACTCCCGAGACTTACTCTTCCCGCACTGCTGCTTCAGTTGAGCTACTAATTCTCTCTGCCGCCCTATCCCCTTCTGACTATCCTGTGTATTCATACCCGCCTTGATTGACTCTATAAGTGACGCGTCAACACCGCCAGCGGTAACCTTATCAAGAAGCTCCATCGCGAAAGTCTTAAACTTATTTATCGCCAATCTCATCCCAAAAGAAAATTCGGCGGTATCTTCAAAGAGACTGTTGGCCCAGGTTGGCCCCCTGCCGTCGGCTCTTTTGGCGTAAGGCGTAGTCGGCAAATTACCGCCGTAAATTGAAGAGCAGCCTGTCGCGTTTCCGATGTACAGCCGGTCACCGAATAACTGGCTCAACAGTTTGACATAAGCCGTCTCGCCGCACCCTGCACACGCGCCGGAATATTCGAACAGCGGGCGAACCAGCTGGCTGCCCTTGATACTGGCCAGCTTGAATTTGTCCGGGTCGGTATCAGGTATGTTCAGGAAGTAGGCATAGTTTTCTCTTTCCGCAACCCTAACCGGCTCCTGGTCGATCATATTGATCGCCTTCTTGCCGGTCGGCTTTTTGTCGGCATCTTTTTCGATTCCCGGACAATTGATAACACATGCCTGACAGCCGGTGCAATCTTCCGGCGCAACCTGAACGGTAAACTTCATCCCGGCTAAATCCTTACCCTTTGCATCGGCACTCTTGAAGGTCGGCGGAGCAGAGGAAAGGTGCTCGCTGTCATAAGCCTTTATCCGGATCGCCGCGTGTGGACAAATAAGGCTGCACTGGCCGCACTGAATACAAAGCTCAGGCTCCCAGCCGGGAATATGAATTGCGATATTTCGTTTCTCATATTGCGTCGTAGCGGTGGGGAACTTTCCATCACACGGCATCTTACTTACAGGAAGGCTGTCGCCCCGCCCTGCCAGGAGTTCAGCTATAACCTCTTTTACAAATTCAGGAGAATCATCGGGCACCGGGCTCTGCATCCTTACTTTACTTGTCGCCTTTGCGGGAACATCCACCTCAAAGACCTTATCCAACGCAGCATCGACGGCATCGTTATTCATCGAAACGATCTTATCGCCCTTCTTGCCGTAAGTCTTCTTAATGGCGTCTTTGATAGCGGCAACTGCTGCATCGATACCGAGAACCTCGCTTATTTTGAAAAAGGCCGTCTGCATGATCACATTGATTCTTGCGCCAAGTCCGAGCTGTTCAGCTATCGCGACGGCATCGATAACGAAGAGTTTGAGTTTCTTATCTATGATCTGCTGCTGAACCTCCAGCGGAAGCGTGTCCCACACTTCATCTTTCGTATGCGTACTGGTAAGCAGGAAAACCCCGCCGGGACGGATCGATTCGAGCATATCATACTTCTCGAGGAAGCTGGGGTTATGGCACGCGACGAAATCGGCTTTCTTAACCAGGTACGGGCTGCGAATCACATCCGGTCCGAACCGCAGATGTGAAACGGTAACCGCCCCTGCCTTTTTCGAATCGTAAACGAAATAGCCCTGAGCGTAGTCATCGGTCGCCCCGCCGATGATTTTAATTGAGTTCTTGTTGGCCCCCACCGTTCCGTCGGAACCTAAGCCATAGAACATCGCGCTATAAACATTGGCTTTTGTATCCAGTGTATCATCAACATCAAGGCTCGTATGCGTTACATCATCTATAATGCCTACTGTAAATCCGTTCTTTGGTTTTTCGGCATCGAGATTATCAAAGACCGCCTTAACCATAACAGGGGTAAAATCCTTTGACCCCAACCCGTATCTGCCCCCTGCTATTAACGGATACTCATCGAACGCCGTCTCTCCAGCGGCCATTGCCTCGCCGATCGAGGTCCGTACATTCATATACAAAGGCTCACCGAGCGAGCCGGGTTCCTTAGTACGGTCGAGAACCGCTATCTTTTTAACGGTCTTTGGAAGTGCTGCGATGAAATGGGAGGTACTGAACGGCTGAAACAGTCTAACCTTAACAAGTCCGGTCTTTTGCCCCTGACTATTAAGATAGTCCACGGTCTCGTGTGTCGTATCTGCACCGGAGCCCATAAGAATAACAACCTTCTCAGCATCTGCTGCGCCTACATAATCAAACAGATTATACTTTCGTCCGATGATGCCGTTGAATTTATCCATCGTCTCTTCGACTATACCGACCACCTGCTGATAGTACTTATTAACCGTCTCCCTGCCCTGGAAATAAACATCAGGATTCTGAGCGGTACCGCAGATCATCGGTTTGTCCGGGTTAAGTGCCCTTTCCCTGTGTGCGGTAACAAGTTTATCATCTATTACCGCCCGCATATCATCGTGCGTAAGTGCTTCTATCTTCTGAATTTCGTGGCTTGTCCTGAACCCATCGAAGAAATGCAGAAACGGTATCCTGCTCGCCAAAGTCGACTGCTGAGCTATCAGGGCAAAATCCATTACTTCCTGAACACTCGCCGAACAAAGCATCGCAAAACCGGTCTGCCTGGCCCCCATTACATCGCTGTGGTCGCCGAATATACTCAACGCCTGACATGCCAGTGCCCTTGCGGAGACATGAAACACCGTCGGAGTAAGTTCGCCGGCTATTTTGTACATATTCGGTATCATCAGCAGAAGTCCCTGCGATGCGGTAAAGGTCGTGGTGAGTGCCCCTGCTGCAAGTGAACCGTGGACCGCACCTGCTGCGCCGCCTTCGGACTGCATCTCCGTAACCGATGGGATGGTACCCCATATATTAGCCTGCCCCGCGGCCGTCATTGCATCTGCGGCCTCGCCCATCGCCGAGCTCGGGGTTATCGGATAAATCGCTATTATTTCGTTGGTTGCGTGAGCAACATGAGCCACGGCAGCATTGCCGTCCATCGGCACCATTTTGCGTCCCATACCTGTCTCCAATAGAAAGCTGTTAACTACATTTTTTCCGCACATATTCACTTGTTATCGGAACTTGCACCACTTATACCACTCAACGAACATTATGGCAACCACTTTTTGGCCCAACAAGGCCGAAATTCCCTTTTTTCCATTTTCCTCTTGACAAAACCATCCGATTTTGGTCTAATACCGGAACTATGCAGAAAATTTGCCGCAATAATCAGCTAAACTGGTGGCCTGTCGAACCGAACGACAGGTAGCGGCCTTGGTATATACCCATATTGGACCTTCAAATCGCAGCCTGTCGCAAGCAGGCTGCTTTTTTTTGTTTGCAACCTGGACAGTTAAAGCATAGTATGGAATAGCGTTAGGGACTATAATAGTACCAGTTGAAATTTCCCGTTAATCCGCGGATAACTGACTTTGAAAAAAGCAGTTATAATTTTACTCGCGGGAATTTCTTAGCCTTCAAGGGTATAAAAAAGTAAAAAAATGGATAATTACAGACAAATAATAAAAGATGCCCAGCCGGGTCAGATAATCCCTTTGGTAAAGGAGATTGATATTGATTGTCCGGTCGAGTTCTTTGCCAAACTGAGCGACTATGGCAGAGCAAAGGACTGCTGCCTCTTTGAGTCCCGCGACCACTTATCAAAGGATACCGCGGGTACCATCACTTTCGGCACTGCTGCCCCCGCCCTCTACATTACCGGAACCGGAGCGGATTTCAGCATTAAGGCACTTACAGAGACCGGCAAAAGGATGATAGGCTACCTTGCCAAGAACAGCGGCAGATTCGATTTCTGTGAATCGGTCGATTTTACCGCCGAAACCATCACCGGAACTGTTGCCCCGTCGGCTGGTACAATCGATGAGCGGTCCCGCCTCAAGAGTACCAACCAGGCCGATGTTATGCGAGCCGTAGCATTCGCCTTTGAACTGGCAAGCAAGCCTTTCCGTGTCACCTGCGGCCTGCTGGGGGCACTTAGTTACGACTTCATCGACCAGTTTGAAAAACTCCCACCCAACCCTGAAGACATTCTGGTCAATCCGGATTACGAGTTATACTTTGCGGACAATATCTTTCTGATGGATCACATCACTTCAAAGGGCTATGCCATTGTAAATGTTATCATTACCGATGATGACCGCGACGGGATTATCGAAGATGCCCAGCGGTGTTTCGATAGCTATTTTGAAACCGCCAAAAAACAAATGCCAACGGCCAAACCCTTTACTGGCAAACTGCCAAAAGGCGGGACCGATACCTGCCAAAACGACTATGAGCAAATGGTAATGACCGCCAAGCAGCATATTATCGATGGCGATATATTCCAGGTCGTTTTGAGCAGAACCATTACCGAACCATGCCCTAACGAGCCGCTGGATGTCTATCGGACCCTGAGAAACCTGAACCCGTCACCGTATATGTTCTATCTAAATACTCAGAACACTATATTAATGGGTGCAAGCCCTGAGCTTAACCTTCGCGTCAGCGGAACCGACACGGGAAACAGGAGTGTGGAGATCCGCCCAATCGCCGGAACCAAACCGCGAGGAAAAGTAAACGGAAAAATTGACCCGGATACCGATGCCCGGTATGAAGCGGAGCTAAAGCTTGACCATAAGGAACTTGCCGAGCATATGATGCTTGTTGACCTCGCCAGAAACGATATTGCCCGCGTCGCGGAGTCCGGCACAAGAATAGTCGATGAAATGCTCATCGTGGAAAAATACGCATCCGTAATGCACCTTGTCAGCAATGTAAAAGGGATATTGCGAAAAGATCTGGACGCTCTGAGTGCATACCTTGCAACTATGAATATGGGAACTCTTTCAGGAGCGCCAAAAATTGAAGCGATGAAAATCATCCGCCGGCTCGAAAAAAATAAACGAGGTTACTATGGCGGAGCGGTCATGTATCTTACCGTTGACGGCCAGTTCGACAGCTGCATTACTATCAGGAGTCTGCAGGTTAAGGAGCATACCGCTTATATCAGGGCCGGTGCGGGAATAGTACATGACAGCGTCCCTGCCACCGAATTTGAGGAAACCGGCCATAAGGCAAATTCATGCCTGCGGGCAATTCGAAGTGAGGCAATGTAATGATATCAGTTGAAATTTACGCTAATCCGCGGGTAGATAATTTTGAAATAACCGGTTATAATTTTGCTCGCGGGAATTTCTTACCCTGAAGGGTATGTAGTGGAAAAAACAAAAGTTCTATTTATAGATAATTTCGATTCGTTTACATACAATCTTGTTGACGAATTCGGCAAGAGGTCCTGCCAGACGATGGTATATCGGGCCGATACCGCTCTTGACAAGCTTATAAGTGCGGCCGAATCTTTTGCTCCGGACCTGCTGGTGATCTCACCCGGGCCGGGTACACCGGATAAAGCCGGAGTCTCGCTCGATGCGATCGATTATTTTAAGGACAAGCTGCCGATACTCGGCGTCTGTCTCGGCCATCAGTGCATCATCCAGTATTTCGGAGGAAAAATCGGACACGCACCAGCGGTTATGCACGGCAAACCATCACGGATCACCCACGATGGCAAGGGTGTTTTTGACGGACTGGAAAACCCGCTCCAAGCTGGAAGATACCACAGTCTTTGTGCGATTACGGTTCCGGACTGCCTCAAGCAGCGAGGAGATTTTGAAGGGATCGTTATGGGTGTTCAGCACAAAACCCTGCCGATTCACGGATTGCAGTTTCACCCGGAGAGCATACTAACACCGACCGGCGGAAAGTTGATCGAAAACTTCATAAAACTGGCAAAAAAATAAAATACCGGAGACTGACAATGGCTCAAATAACTGAATATCTTGAAATACTTCTTGCCGGTGTAGACCTGACATTTGAACAATCAACCGAGCTGCTCGACAGTATCTTTGAAGGGTCAGTTTCGGAAATTCAAATTGCCGCTTTCCTTACAGCGATGCGTGCAAAGGACCCGATCCCTGCTGAAATTGCCGGCCTGGCTACCTCGCTGCGAAACCACGCTGTAGCTGTAAATCCGGGCATTGACAATATGATAGACACCTGCGGCACCGGCGGTGCAAAATTAAAAACTTTTAACATCTCCACCGCCTCAGCCATCGTTGCAGCCTCAGCCGGTGCATATGTCGCAAAGCACGGTAATCGCGGCATCACCAGCAAATGCGGCTCAGCCGATGTACTCGAAGAGCTTGGAATAAATATTGACCCGGGCCCGAAGGTAGTGGAAAAATGCATCCGCGATGGGCACATTGGTTTTATGTTCGCGCCGAAGTTTCACCCCGCAATGAAATTCGTCCAGCCCATAAGAAAGGCTCTCGGATTCAGGACCATATTTAATATCCTCGGGCCCCTGGCAAACCCCGCAGCGGCTCATGCACAGGTTATGGGTGCCGCCGACGAATCGCTGATGACAAAAATTATAGAAACGCTCAAGCTCCTCGGTCTCAAACACGCAATAGTTGTACACAGCGATGGTCTTGACGAAATCAGTCTTATCTCTCCGACCAAAATTCTGCAATTGAACGATGGCGAAATCACGGCAGGAACAATTGACCCTGCCGACTACGAAATGGACCATGCCGACTTTGCCCAGCTAAAAGGCGGCGACGCTGCGGGCAACGCCGAAATTATCAAAAACATAGTTTCTGGAAAGGAAACGGGACCAAAAAGGGATATTGTTTTGTTAAATACATCCGCCGCTCTCGTCACAGCCGGACTTGCCAAAGATTTCAAAAAAGGGATAAGTATGGCACGCAAGGCCATAGAAGATGGCAGAAGTAAACAAACTCTTGAAAAATTCATAGAACTATCAAACTCTTAACTAAATACTAAATACCAAATATCAAATACTAAATACCAAATACCAAATACCAAATACCAAATACCAAATACTAAATACTAAATACTAAATACTAAATACTAATCATGGCTATAGTAAAAGTAAAAATTTGTGGCCTTACAAATATCGATGATGCACTGGCTGCAGTCGATATGGGAGCCGATTTGATAGGATTCAATTTCTACGAATCCAGTCCAAGGTACATCCACCCGGACAAAGCCCTGAAAATTATTGACAAACTGCCCACTTTTGTTGATACCGTCGGAGTATTCGTAAATCCGGATGCGGACGAATTAAAGGACATGGTCAATCGGGGGTTTCTTAACTGGATTCAGCTTCATGGCGATGAAACACCGGAATTTTGCGAATCGCTCCACTGGCTGAATGTCAGGACGATAAAGG
>SDBT01001156.1_pt1 | contig 45517 bp, 42 predicted proteins | sample 2277101 | NCBI WGS metagenome assembly SDBT01 (sample SAMN10404973, study PRJNA504765) | marine sediment metagenome | isolation source: marine sediment core GS10_PC15, 103 cmbsf | place: Arctic Ocean: Southern Knipovich Ridge | collected 2010
GCAAGGCGCGGCAACGAGGCATAGCAGTGGCTATGGCGAGGCGGCGCAACGCTGTCGGTGCGGATGCAGCGGAGGACGAATTACAGCGGATTTGTGACTCAGGGCACTGGGTCGAGGACATTCTGCGAAGATCAACGAAGTCAGCCGGATGCCAGCGTAAGCCGCAGCCGGAGTGTTTCTCCGACAGGCTCCTAAGGTGCGTTTCCGGTCAGCCGAACCGTGGAGAGCAGTTCTACCATCTCGGATTCCACGACGTCGCCCATTATGGTAACGCGGACATCACCGATCCAGCAGGTAGCATACGCCGATCCCAGCCTGCTCCCCGAACGGATCGCCCGCAGACCAGGTTTGTCGCGCCCTTCCGGAGCATGCTCCGGATCGGTGATGGCGAAGATGGAGAGTGAGGCATACCCGTCGGAATAGACACTCTGCAGGTACTCCTGCCCGTGTCTCCTTCCCTTCCGGATCTTGACGAGCGTGAACCCGGCCGGCAGTCGATTGGAGAGCGGCGCATGCTGTCCGGTTGCGCGAAGGAATTCACCCGGTGTCGCGTATTCCTCACCCCGGACCTCGGTCACCGTTTCCGCCCCTTCGGGCAGGGAGAACGATTCCACCCGCAGACGGGCAAGGAACCGGATCCGCTCATATTCGTACGTCGCCTGGAGCTCTCCCCGGGAATCGTATTTTTCCAGTTTCAGCGGGACACCGTAGGTGCTGTCGACCCACGCCTTGATCGAGGGCCGTCCGGCATAGTGGGGATCGATCCGTACCGCATAGGTGCTGCGCCCCGCCACCTTCGGTCCCTCCTCGGCCCGGATGAGGTAGTTCTTTCTGAGCAGGTCAAGATAGGTTTCCGAGATCACCAGGCCGAGCGTCTGGTCGGGTGACAGCTCGCTGATGTAGACCCGGCCGCCGGTCTCCCATTGATAGAGATGCTCACCCTTCGCCAGAACGAAGCGTTCCTCGCCCTCGGGTCTATCGAGGAATTCTATTCGATATTCATCGGGAGGAGCGTGGAGAATCCGCTGCCGGAAGACCAGGTCCTCATGCTCGGGATCGTCTGAAAAAAGCGTCTGGGTGCGTATTCCCACAAAGGCGATCTTCTGCTGCTGCTTCAGAACTTCGAGGAGAACTTCCTGGGGGATGGATCCCGGCTCAGGTGAACCGCCGGCGAGAACCCGGCCGGAAGGGACGGCGAGCAGGCATACGTAGAGGGTGATACGGGATACGATCCGGAATGGTGCACTACTGCGGGGCATCAGGAGATCAGCGTCTTCCCCGGTTGGCCAGTACAATGAGCGTCGTGCCGTCACTGAAGGGAACCAGGTCGGAGGCGCGGGCATGTTCCTCTATCAGAAAATCGGGGAAATCACCTTCTTCGACGGCCTCTGCGGTCACCGGTGTTGAGGGTGTTCGGGGGGCCAGCAGGGTTATTGCGGTAACGCCGACAACCAGAACGGCTGCTGCAACGACACCTGCACGTCGCCACCTGTTCTTTGCCGGTACAGGGAACGGTACGATCCGGTCGCGCATCTTGAGCGTCGCTTCCAGCAGGGCTTCGTAGCCGCCGGGTGGCGGCTCCACCTCGCCCAGGTCGCAGCAGATTGAGTCCAGGATCGATTCGAGATCCGCCTGAACGGCACGGCAATCAGGGCACACTGCGAGGTGGTTCCGGAGACGCTTCGCGTCCTCTTCACCGAGCCAACCCTCTCCAAGGGCGGTCAACCGCGCTGATTCAGGGCAGATCTTCATGTGATCATCCCCTCAAGTTGTCCCCGTAGTTTCATCCGGCCGTAGTGGAGCCGGCTCATTACCGTACCTTCAGGGCATTCAAGGGCTTCAGCAATTTCCCTGTGACTGTATCCTTCCATATCGAACAGCACGACCACCATTCGCTGCTCGGGAGAGAGCGTTTCCAGTGCTGACTCGATCCGCCCGCGGATCTCGCTGATCTCGTACTCCCGCTCCGGATTCGTCTGTTCGACGAGTGTTCCCGAGGTGAAATCATCCTCCGGATCAGTGGGATCCCCACCCCTCAGGGATACCCCTTTGTTGCCCAGGAACTTCTCTTCCATACCGGCTGCGAAGGCTCCGCTCCTGAGCTTTTCCCGTTTCAGGAAATTCAGGGTCTTGTTCACCACGATCCGGTAAAACCAGGATGAAAAGGAGTACCGCTTGTCAAAACCGGCTGCTGATCGATGAATCTCAAGCAATGCGTCCTGCGCGAGATCCCAGGCATCCTCCCGGTTACGCGTCATCCGCAACGCGATCGAGTACGCCTTCTTGATATAGCGGCGTCCCAGTTCCTCAAACGCCTTACGGTCTCCACCCGCGATCTCGGCAACCAGAGCCTCGTCGGTCGGGAACTGATTACTGTCCATCCGGGCTTCCATGGTTATACAGCCTGCCTTTTCGTTCCCTTCAGGTCTCCTGAAAGGTCGTAGGCGCCGATCTGTTCCGCGAGCCTGAGCGAGCGCAGAGCCAGATCGGTTTCGGTGTGATACTCCAGATAACGCTGGAGCAACCGTCCGCTGGACCGGCGAACCTCCGCATCTGGTCGGAGAGAAGCCGCGGCCGCGATTCCGTCAGGTCTCGACAGTCGAGCCAGGAGAGCGGCGGTTTCACCCGACAAGGTAATGTGTAAACCCCCCTGTGAATAGCAGCCACTGCAGAAGGCCGATCCTTCAGCCAGAGAGAATCGAACGGATTCTCCAACAGATCCGCCGCAACCGGAGCATGCTTCCAGATCAGCAGCATACCCCAGAGCAGCAGAAAGGTGAATCTGGTATGCAAAAAAGAGCAATTGCGGATCGCCGATCCCCTCATTGTAGGCATGGAGGATGGCCAGCAGCAGTTCAAATACATCCTCGCTTGTGTGTTCCTGCCAGACAACGCGGTAGGTCAGCTCAAGCACACATTGCGCGTAGGTCGATCTGAACAGGTCTTCCCTGATCCGTTCATACGGCTGCAGCAGATCGGCCTCGGTGACGGTCTGCAGGTCTCTGTTCTCTCTGACCGAGAGCGTGACGCGCACGCGCTGAAGCGGTTCGAGGGTAGCACCGAACCGGCCCCTCTTCCCTCTCGCGCCCTTCGCTATTCCTTTCACGAGCCCGCTCTCGCGGCTCATGAAGGTCACGATACGACTTGTCTCACTGTACAGCTGTGAGCGCAGTATGACCGCATCGAGAGTGATGAGTGTCATGTCATGTGACAGGGAATTGGGGTCATGTCACGTGACAATCGTCGGCACCGAGAGTGGCGCCGGGCGCGACCGGTAAGGCGTGGCGACGAGGCATAGCGGTGGCTATGGCGAGGAGGCGCAACGCAGCCGGTCGGGATACGGCACCGCTCGAATGCCACGGTTGTTGCGTGACAGGGCACATAGGTCATGACCCGGTGAACTGGAACCAGCGCAGGAGGTTTGACGCGAGCCCGAAGTAGATCAGCAGGCCCACAATATCATTCGACATCGTCATGAATGGACCGGACGCCAGAGCAGGGTCCACCTTCAGGCGGTCGAGCAGGACGGGAACCGCTGCGCCGAGCGTGGCCGCGACAAGGATCGCCATGAGCATGCTCAGTCCAACGACCACGCCCAGCTGGTACGCGCCCTGCCAGAACCAGGCAATGAAACCGACCATGAGACCGCATATCAGACCCATCACCAGACCGACACGCATTTCCTTGAAGAGTCGGCTGCCGAGGTTGATCAGGTCAGCCTGACCCGTGGCCAGACCGCGAACCACAATGGTCGAGGATTGCACTCCGATACTGCCGCCGATCGCCATTACGACGGGGATGAAGGTGGCCAGCACCAGGTACTGTCTGAGCATGTGCTCCTGGTATTCGATGATTAATCCAGCACCGAGAGCGCTTACCAGGCCGATCATGATCCACGGCAGGCGGCTCGCGGCAACCCTGAGGGAGGAACGCTCGATGATATCCTCATCACCAACACCGGCCATCCGCCGGAGATCTTCCTCGATTTCCTCTTCAAGAACATCGGCGATGTCGTCATGGGTGATCCGCCCCATCAGCCTGCCCGAATCATCCACGACGGGGATGGCCGCCAGGTCGTACTGCTGAACCAGACGGGCGACATCTTCCTGGTCCATGTCGAGCGGGACCGATGTAACGTCGGTCCACATGAACTCATTCACCCGCATGGAACCGGGTGAGATGAGCAGGTCGCGGAGCCGGAGCAGCCCGGTCAGGTTTCCCCGCTCATCGACTACGTAAACGTAATAGATCGATTCGACTTCCTCGGCTGCCCTGCGGATCGCTTCGATAGCCATATCGACCGTGGCGTCCTGTGGAACGGCAACGAAATCGGACTCCATGAGTCCGCCGGCGGTGTCTTCGTCGTAGACGAGGAGTTCCCTGATCTCCTGCCGTTCTTCCTCAGCGACGTGACTCAGGACCTCTTCAGCCACCTCCTTGTCGAGATCCCCCACCAGGTCGGCCGCGTCGTCGGTCGGCATCTCCTCCACGAGTTCGGCGAGTTCACGCGGATCCACCAGCTCCATGAGCGGAGTCCTGGCGGCCTCCTCCATCTCGCCCAGGATGTCCGAGGCCGTTTCGCTGTCGAGGAGTTCGAGCACCCTGACGGCATGCTCCGGTTCCATGACATCGAGAATGTCGGCGATGTCGGCGTAGTGCATCTCGACCAGCAGGTTCTGGATCATCCCGGTATTCTGCTCTTTCGCCTCAAGCAGACGATCGAGAGTAACAATCAGCTCCCGCTTGTGTTCTTCAAGGCTCTCCAGGGTCCGGCGGGTCGTCATTCGGTCATCTCCGTGGTCTTCCCGGCCGGCGGATCTCCGGGATTGACGGCTCCCCCCGATATGATCAGCTTGAGCGCGTCCTCAACCGGCATATCGAGGTCGACGCAGTCCTTCCGGGGCACGATCAGCATGAAACCGCTCGTCGGATTCGGTGTCGTGGGGAGGAAGATGAAGTAGTAATCATCCGGCGGCATGTTCTTCAGAGCATTGCCGGGATCTTCGTTGGTGACGAATGCCACCGACCACATTCCCTTGCGTGGGTACTCGAAGAGGACGGCTCTCTTGAACGCTCCCTTCTTGCTGCTCAGAAACGCTTTGCTGATCTGGCTCACCGCCACATAGATCCGCCTGATGATCGGGATCCTCGTGAGGATCCGTTCGCCGAATGCCAGCGCTCTGGCGCCCAGTACGTTTCGGGCTATCAGTCCGAGCATGAAGATGATCAGCAGCAGCGCGAGGATACTGAGGACCGGAACGAGGTGTTCCACCCGCAGACCGCTCCAGCCGAGCAGCGGCAATGGGTCGTCGAGCCGGTCCGCGCCGCCGAAAATCAGGGAGACAGGTCCGTACAGCACGCTGGAGAGCAGATTGAACAGCTGTTCGATGATCCAGATCGTCAGCAGAAGAGGTACGAGGACAAGCAGTCCCGCTGCAAAACTGCGTCGTACTCCAGTCGCGATCTTACCGTTTTTCATGCTCATCGTTTTCTCCCCCTTCCACTGCCTGAATCGGGAACTGCCAGTCTGTATACATGTTCGCCGGCCCTGACCATACCATGCTCCTCTCTGGCTATCCGCTCCAGCACCGCGTCATCCTGGAGTTCACCGCGTTGTGATTCGAGCTCGATCTTCCTCTCCTCCGTCTCCCTGATCAGTGCCTCGATCGCGGTCCTCTCGCGGGAGAGTTCCCAGCGCCTCAGGAATCCGAATTCACTCAGAACGAGCATGTAGAACAGTACACATCCCACGACGATCACCACCAGCCGTCGAGCGGGCAGTTTCTCAGGCATACGGGGGCGCCTGAAGCGCAGGAAACCATCCCGGCTCCCCCCCCTGCTCATTACACCGATCTCGCGAGTGTCGTGGAACCGGCGAATATGGCCGATTCACCGAGCAGGGCCTCGATCCGGAGCAGCTGGTTGTATTTCGCCGTTCTGTCACTCCGGCTGGCCGATCCGGTCTTGATCTGTCCGCAGCCCGTCGCCACGGTGATATCCGCGATGATGGAATCCTCGGTCTCTCCCGAGCGGTGGCTGATCACCTGTGAGTAACCGGCCCGTCTTGCCAGGTCGACACAATCGAGCGTTTCGGTAAGGGTTCCGATCTGGTTCACCTTGATCAGTATCGAGTTGCACGCTCCCACTTCGATGCCCTGTCTGAGTCGTTCGATGCTGGTGACAAAGAGATCGTCTCCAACTATCTGGACGGCGCTCCCGAGTGCGCTGGTCATGGCGGTCCAGCCCTCCCAGTCATCTTCAGCCATCCCGTCCTCGATCGACACGATCGGGTATCTCTCAAGGAGGTCACGATAGAACTGAATCATCTCATCAGCGTTCCGCTCCTCTCCCTCACCCTTGAAGAGGTACCGTCCGGACTCACGGTCGTAGATCTCACTCGCGGCGACATCGAGCGCCAGGCTCACCTCCTCACCCGGCTTATATCCCGCCGACTCGATGGCGCCCAGGAGCATGTCGAGAGCTTCCCCGGTGGAAGGGATATCGGGAGCGAAACCGCCCTCATCGCCCACCGCCGTGCTCAATCCCCTCTCCGACAGGTCCTTCTTCAGGTGATGAAAGGTCTCGACTCCGGCCTGCAACGCCCGTCCGAACGTCGCGAAACCATGGGGAATCAGCATGAATTCCTGGATATCGAGAGCGTTGTTCGCGTGCGCACCGCCATTCATGACATTCATCTGCGGCAGGGGCAACAGGCGCGCGGTCGGCCCCCCCAGATAGGAGAAGAGGGGGAGACTGACCGCTTCGGCGGCAGCTTGGGCCACCGCGAGGCTCACTCCCAGTATCGCGTTCGCGCCCAGGTTCGACTTGTCCGGAGTGCCATCGAGATCTCTCAGAAGCCGGTCGATGCCCACCTGATCGGTCGCGTCCCACCCCAGCAGTTGCGGGGCGATTGTGTCGGTAACATTCGCCATCGCCTGCTGTACTCCCTTGCCCAGGTATCGCTCGCTGTCCCCGTCCCGCAGTTCGATCGCTTCATGCTCACCGGTCGATGCCCCGGAGGGAACGGCTGCGCGTCCAACCGCTCCTCCGACCAGGAGAACCTCCACTTCGATGGTCGGATTACCTCGCGAGTCGAGGATTTCAATGGCATCGATTGCTTCGATAGAGGTCATGACACTTCGATTCCTTTCATGATCAGCGGCCGGTTCCGGTCCGGTCGGCGAGGAAGATCTGTATCCCGAGACGCTGGATGCTCCCGGTGAACCTCCGGTCGGGGTCAGGATCGTAGATGTAGGCGTAATCGAACCGCCATCCACCCAGTGCAAGACCGAATCCGGCAGAGATGGTCCTCCACCCCGTTCCCTGCCTGGTTCCAAGTCTAAGCCTGAGCGGATCATGTGACGCTTCCAGTCCCACCCTGAGTTGCGTCCAGTCATCTGCCGGCTTCCAGACATCGGCACCGGCGGTGAACCGCCAGGAGCCCAGTTCAACCGGCCGGGCGAGCGCGATTCCGATCGCCCTGCTCGAGGAGAGTTCCAGGCGCTTTGTATCGAGCACCCCCATCCGCCCGAGGTTCCGGACGGCCGCACCCGCCACCAGGAATCCACCCGGGAGCGGGATCTGCACGCCGGCGTCAAGGGCGGCACCAAAGGCGTCCGCATAGTGGAGTTTCTCGTAGATCCCCTTCACCGTGAGACCGATCCCTCCCCCGGCAATTGGGAGACCGATACTCACGCCGGCGGCGAAATCGTACGCAGACGTGGTGGAGAGCGGTTCCGGCGTCGGAGCGTCTCGCACCTCGATGCCGGAAATACCGCTGAATGACGCCAGAAACGCGATGCCCACTCCCGCCGCGCCCCATCCATATGAGATCGAGGTGTTACTGGTCTCCCCGGGAAGCCTGGCACCGTTGAGCGAGAGGATGCTTCCCGCTTCTTTCGCGTAGAGCGCCGCGGCGGCGGGATTCCACCAGATCGCATCGGGTGATCCGCTCCATGCGGTCAGTCCTTCGGCCAGAGCGGTTCCCACCGGCCCGAAACCGAAGTTCAGGAGCGGTACACTCGTCATCCCGGCACGCGGATGCACCTCCTGACCGGAGACAGTTCCGGTCGGTACAACGAGGGATGCGGAGATCACGATCCCCGCCAGTATGAACAGTGCCGATCTCTTTCCCGTCATGGTCTGAGGATCCTCTCTCCCCTCATGATAGCCGCGGCTCACGACGGCCCGCACCATGCGCTCAGCTCTCATCGTCAGAGTGAAGGGCGCCATCGTCACCCGAAGCCCTGATTATCTCCCGGTACACCTCCTGCAGAGGTACGCCGCGTTCCTCAGCAATCACACGGCAGACCTCATACTCGGGATGTACCGACCATCGTTCCTTATCGGACAGCCGTGAGAGTTTCACCCGCAGCGTACCGAACCTGGTTTCGAGGGTTCCTGTCCGTCGGGTGAGTACCTTCCGTCCGGCGGTGGTGAAACGGATTCCGAGCGTTCCGGTCTCCTCGAATATCACCCGTTCCAGGACCGCGACAGAATCGTGATCGGAGAGCACGGTCAGGTTGATCCCCGGTCTTCCCTTTTTCATGATGACCGGAGTGAGCCAGGCGTCGCGGGCTCCCTCATCGAGGAGCCTGTCTATAAGGTGGGGCCACATCTCGGGGATCGCGTCGTCCACGGTCGTTTCGAGCACCGTTACCTCTTCGCCCGGTCTCCCTTCTGAGTCTGAGAGATCACCGACTGAAGCCCGGAGCACATTCGGGCGCCCGTCGATCTGTCGCGTACCGGCACCATACCCCGTCCGTTCCGGGGTGAAGGAGAATTCCGTCCGGACCGCATCGGCGAGCGTGACGAGCAGAGCCGCCCCCGTAGGGGTCACCATCTCGAAGGGCACATCGATCCTGCGTCCGGGTACACCTTCGAGGATGAACGCGGTTGCCGGTACGGGGACCGGCAGAGCGCCGTGAGAAGATGCCGCCTCGCCGTGGCCATCGGAAGGCGGAGTAGATATGACCCGGTCCACGTCGAGGGAGGCGACCGCCGCGACCCCGCAGACAACGTCTACGATCGCATCGAGCGCGCCGACTTCGTGGAAGTGCACCGTTTCCGGATCGCCGCCATGGACACGGGCCTCGGCTCCTGCCAACCGCCGGAACACCTCTCCGGCCGTCTTCCGGACACGGGAGTCGAGAGATGACGCCTCCAGGCGCTCCATGATCGATTGAAACGTCGTATGCCCGGAGTGCCCCGAACCGGTCTCACCGGGCTTCTCCATCCGACCATCGACGAGGACATCCACCTTCGTGGCAGTGATCCCGCTCCTGATCGTCTTCTCAACCCGAAGTTCCACGCGATCCGCGAGTCCCAGGGCTTCAACCTGCTGCCGGAGTTCTCCTATCGGCACTCCCACATCGACCAGTGCGCCGAGCAGCATATCGCCGCTGATTCCCGCGAACGGCTCGAGGAGAAGGGCTCTCATCACTCTCCTCCCTTCCGGACACGGGCAATGCGCGCCGCCGCGCAGCCCGCTCCGAATCCGTTATCGATATTGACCACCATCACCCCGGACGCGCAGGAGGAGAGCATGCCGAGGAGAGCCGTGAATCCGCCCCGGGCCACACCGTACCCGATGCTGGTGGGTACCGCGATAACCGGTGGACGTATCAGTCCGCCCACAACACTGGGAAGAGCCCCCTCCATCCCGGCCACGACGATGACGACCGCCATGGAATCCAGTTCATCTCTATGGGCGAGCAGACGATGCAGACCCGCCACGCCCACGTCGTAGACACGGTTGACCGACATCCCCATGCTCTCGGCGGTGAGTACCGCCTCTTCGGCAACAGGCAGATCGCTGGTTCCCGCCGACACCACCGCGACCGGACCGCTCATTACCACACCGTCGTGAGCGCCGTCGGGAATGCGGCGTACGAGACGGGCCATTGGAAAGTACTCCGCGTCGGGAACGGCCTCGAGAACGGCGTCTGCCTTCTCTTCATCGAGGCGCGTAGCCAGCAGGATCCCGCCGCCGGCCGCGAGCCTTGCCGCGATCGCCCGGCACTGCTCCACTGATTTTCCCTCACCCAGCATTACTTCGGGGAACCCGCACCGGAGTTCACGATGGGAGTCGATCGTCGCGAAATCGCCCACCTCTTCGAACGGCAGCCTCCGGAGCAGCTCGATCGCTTCAGCCGGATCGGTCGTACCGGCCGCGATCGCCTCCAGGAGTTCCTTCAGTTCCGTTTCACGCACCTCTCAACTCCTTCTTAGTACACTGTTCCGGCTCGAAGTGGGACGATTTTCCCGCCTCGTAACGCGACAGCTCGTCCAGGTAATCTCTGATAATGCTCTCGATTTCGGGATACCGCCTGGTCTGAAAAAGCGCCTGGCGGAGTTTTGCCCCACACCAGAGTCCCCTGGTGTAGTACGCCAGGTGCTTCCGGATCTCCCGGAGACCGCGATGCTCTCCTTTGTTCTCCACCTCAAGCCGGGAGTGGAGAAGTGCTGTCTCGAGTTTCTCTTCCGGCAGTGGCGGTGGCGGGGTGATCCCGGTCTCGAACAACGTCTGTGTCCGGCTGAAGATCCAGGGATTACCGATCGCGCCGCGCGCGATCATCACCGCCTGACAGCCGGTCTCCTCCATCATCCTCAGAACATCTTCCGGCTCGAAGAGATCGCCATTCCCGATCACCGGGATCGGAATCTCCCTGACCAGATGGGTTATGCGATCCCAGTCCGCCCTTCCTTTATACCCTTGCGTTCGGGTTCTGGGATGGAGGGTGATGGCTCGAACACCCTCTTCAACGGCGATTTCCGCAGCTTCAAGGTAGACGAGACTCGACTCATCCCACCCTGCCCTGATCTTGACCGTAACCGGTCCCGGAACAGCCTCCACGACTGACGCGATGATCTCCCGGTAAAGTCCCAGGTCGCGCAGCACCGCGCTCCCGGCCATCTTTTTCACAACTTTACGCACCGGACAGCCGAAGTTGATGTCTATCAGGTCGGGACCGAGCTCCCACATCTGTCGTGCCGCCCCTGCCAGCACCTCGGGATCTCCACCGAAGAGCTGTATGCCCACCGGATGCTCATCAGGCTGAAACGCGGCCATTTCATGTGTACGCCGATTGCTCCGGATCACCCCTTCGCTTGAAACGAATTCGGTATAGACCGCACCCGCGCCCATCCGGCGGCAGAGTCTCCGGAACACGCTGTCGGTGATGCCCGCCATCGGGGAGAGGAGCAGCGTCCCCAAGTGTATGTCATCCAGAACAAGGCCCACAGATCCCCCTTTCAGCGAGGAGCCTGCCGGAGAAACCGACCAGCTCTGCTAAATATACGGGCAGCCTGAGGATGGGGGCAACGCGGCAGCTGTCAGGAGATCAGACGGAATTTCCGGCGGGGAGGCATATCAGCCATTCGGCGACAGGATGACACCCAGACTCGCGCGCTGTCGCCACGGACTGAGAGCGGCCAGCGTGAGACCGGCGGGCACGCCCCCCACGAGCGCCACTCCCATGGCGATGGTGCTCCTGAGACTGCCTGAATCGATCCAGACATCGGGATAGAGCGCCCACTGCAGCGAGGCAACGGCGTCATACACATCATCACTCACCAGATTGAACCGGTCCACGACACGCAGGCCGGTATTCCGGGCCAGTGCGGTGAGCCCCTCCGGTGTGAAATGCCAGCGATGTCTGGGTGGATCCCACGCGATGGTACGACTACCGAAGATCGATCTCTCGAAACCGGCCGCATTCGGTACCGCGATGACAATCCTGCCGGCCGGATCCATGACCTCCCGGACGGACCGGAGAACCTCCATGGGATCGTCGAGGTGTTCCAGAACATGCCACATGGTATAAAGGGTCGCCCCGTGGATCGATCCGGGCAGGGTCCCACCCAGATCCCCCTCGATGACCTCGAGTCCTCTGCTCCGGGCCACATCCATCGCCTCCGGGGCGGATTCGAGGCCGACAGCCCTCGATCCCGGGCTCGCCATCCTCCAGGCATCCAGGAATCCTCCCGAGCCACACCCCAGATCAACCACTTCCCCATCCGTGGACCAGGGCAATGTGAGCGACGCTTTCCGTCGCTGGCTCTTCTGTGTCAACCATCCCTTCAGGCCTGTCGGATACTCATGCGGGAGATAGTGTGAAGAGGTTCCTGTTGGATCGGACAGGTCGGCGGGAATGTCACTCTCGAGAGTACCGCACCCGGTACACACGATGAGCCGGATACCGGGACCGCCCGGTACCAGGCGATCAGGTGGGAGTACACCATTCTGTTCCCGCTCGGCGTTGCAGAACGGGCATGGGAGTGTTACGCGATCAGCAGACAGTTTCCGACCCCTCTCATATGCCGGAAGATGGAAGAGGCAGTATATCCCTGCCGACAGGGATGGTCAAAGGTTACGACTTCTGAACGTTGACACGGCTCAGGCCGGTGAACGATTATTGCTCACTGTCTCTTATCCACATCATGGGAGCAGTCTGATGAAGACCATCCTGTCCCGCACCTCCGCACCCGATTATCGGGGAGAAGCTCTGGTCGTCGGAGTATTCGAATCTGAGATCGCGACATCTCCCCGTCTCGGGAAGATCGATGCCCTGACCGGCGGACTCCTCACACGAGCCATGTCGGGGGAAGAATTCACCGGCAGGAAGGGACAGACCCTGCTCCTGTACGATCCACGAGGATTGGATGTCTCGCTGCTGCTGCTCATCGGACTGGGCTCCTCAGACAGGATCGACAGTGAGACCTGCCGCGTACTCGGCGGTACCGCCGCGCGTCGCCTCAGATCTGCCGGCGTCACGGGCGTTGCCATTGAGATCCCCGAAGGATGCGCCGATCCCGCGGGAATCAGGGCCTCGGTCGAGGGATTCATGACCGGTGGAGGTGGAATCGGCGCTTACAAGACGGAGAAGAAGAAAGGGAGCAGGGATCCCTATCGGGGCCGCTACTCCCGTCTCACACTCCTCTGCCCCGGCACGATAACGAAGGCGATGCGCAGTGGCGCCGCAACCGGCGCGATCGTCGCCGACGCCATGATCCTGACCCGGCGGCTCATCAATACTCCGGGCAACCTGATGACGCCGGTGATCATGGCCGGCGAAGCGCGCAAAGCCTGCCGCGCCGCCGGAGTCTCATGCACCATCATGAACGAGAGGCAGCTCCGGGAACAAGGATTTCGCGGGATGCTCGCCGTGAATCAGGGTAGCGCGAATCCTCCCCGTATGGTCGTGATGCGCTACCGTCCGGAGGATGCCAGGGCAGCCGCGAAACCGCCGCTCGCTCTGGTCGGGAAAGGAATCACCTTTGACTCGGGCGGTATCTCCATCAAGCCCGCCAAGGGGATGGGGGAGATGAAAGCCGATATGTCGGGTGCAGCGGCCGTGATCGGCGCCATGACCACTTTCGGGCGATTGAAGCCATCGAGACCGGTGATCGGTATCACCCCGCTCTGTGAGAACATGCCGTCGGGTTCCGCGATACGGCCGGGAGACGTGATCACCACATATGCCGGGAAAACCATCGAGGTGGTGAATACCGACGCGGAGGGCCGTCTCATTCTTGCGGATGCGCTCGCATACGCCGTTGAACAGAAGCCTGAAGGAATTGTTGACATCGCCACTCTCACGGGAGCCTGCGTCACGGCACTGGGACATGTCTACGCGGGACTGGCGAGCAATAATTCAGATTGGTCGGAAACGGTTGTCAGGACCGCCCGTGCGAGTGGCGAGAAGGTGTGGCCGATGCCCATGGACACCGAATATGACGAGCTCGTTGAATCGGAAATCGCCGATGTCAGCAATATCGGCAAGGAACCGCCGGGGATGATCACCGCAGCCAAACTGCTTGAGAAATTCGTCGGGGAAACACCGTGGGTTCACCTTGATATCGCCGGCGTGGAATGGCAGAAAAAGGCCCGTCCGTGGTCGGGACCCGGTCCCACCGCTTTCGGGGTACGTCTCCTTGTGGATCTCGCGCTCCGGTAACCGGCGCTGAAAGCTGGTGCCATGTCACGCAATAACCGTGACATGACACTGGCGATCAGAGTTTCGGCGGGCTCTCGCGCCTCATTCGACCCCACTTTCCGGCATCCGGGTCATTCCCGCCGGCATCCCTCTCATCATCCTTCCCCGCGCCTTCATCCCCGTTCGGACCGTTCTTTTTCAACGATTGTCCGGGAACGAACCAGGGAGTCCTGTCATCGGGGAGAGCGGTCATCTCGCCGTTCTCCATCCGCTTCTTCATTTTCTGAATGAGGGCACTCTGCTGGCCCGCGACACCCTTCCACGAACGTGTCTTCCGCGTGAGTCGGCCGTGTTCGATATCCTCCGGGGAGATCGTCTCGATACGAGGGATTTCCGGTTCCTGCTCAACCGGGTGAGGAGGAGGAGGCGTCCGGACCAACGTTCCATCATCCCGCGGTCGTCGATCCTGCTCTTTCTGCTGCGGTCGTCGATCCTGCTCTTTCTGCTGCGGTCCTCGATCCTGCTCTTTCTGCTGCGGTCCTCGATCCTGCTCTTTCTGCTGCGGTCCTCGATCCTGCTCTTTCTGCTGCGGTCGTCGATCCTGCTCTTTCTGCTGCGGTCCTCGATCCTGCTCTTTCTGCTGCGGTTCACGCGCCGGCTGCCGCTGATCAGTGGGTCTCTGTCGAGCGTGCTGTTTCTTCTGCCCGTCCCGGTCTTCCCGCTCTTCACGCTCCTTACCCGACCGTTCTGCGTGCCGGTCATCCTGACGATCCTTCTGCCCGCGTTCCCGCCTGGAGGAGTCCTCTCTCCCCTTCCGGGAGTCCCCGCGGCGTCCCCGTTCTGAAGAGCTGCCTTTCAGCGCCAGCCACTCCTTCAGCACGCCCTGGTTACCGCCTGTGACCTCAACCTCAAGGGTGAAGAGGTCGAGCGCGTCCTTGAAGTATCCGCGTTCGACAATCGATTGCTCACGCCGCCATTCCGAGGGACGACGACGCATCTTGTACGCGCCCAGGAGTGCCTGCTTCAGTTGATGTTGCCGCTTGATCGGGATCCGGAAGAGCGCGGTGGTCCCCTTCAGCAGATCCTCGACAAGGGTGAAGTACTCGCCTTTGGCGAGCCGTCCTCCCTTTTTCTCCTCCGCCGCCGCCGTGGCCTGAGCAAGAGAAGTCAGGGAGAGTGTTCCAAACAGCAGCGTATCGCTGATGCTCCGTCTCTTCTTCACCCACTCGTCGATGAGCGCAAGCTGCTTGAACAGCTGGTTGTCCTGCGATTGTTCCAGTGACCGGTGAAGATCGGCATGCAGTATCTCCAGCAGTCCGGTTGCGTGGAGTTTACGGAACGCCTTCTCAGCAGCACCGCTCTTGAGAAGATTGAGCATCTCGTCGGAGATACGCGCAACAGAGGCCTTCCTGAGATCCTTACGGTGCTTGCGGATGCCCTTCAGAAGCTCGGGGGTCATCTCAAAATCGAGGCGTGCGGCATATTCAACCGCGCGGATCATGCGCACCGGATCTTCACGGAACCGGATGCTGGGATCACCGATGGTCCGAATGATGCCGGCTTCCAGATCGGCGAGCCCGCCCACGTAGTCGATGACCGAAAAGTCCGCGATATTATAAAAGAGAGCATTGATCGTGAAATCCCGCCGGTAAGCATCCTGCTGCGGAGTACCCCAGGTATTGTCCTCCCGGATGAGGAGGTCACGCTCCTCACCATTCTCTCCCTCTTCACCCTCTTCAGGCAATGCCGGGCTCTTCCGGAAGGTGGAGAGTTCGACCACCTTGCCTCCCTTGAAGACGATATGAGCGAGCCGGAACCGGCGACCTATGAGTCTGCTGTTTACAAAGAGTTTGCGAATCTGGTCGGGACGGGCGTCGGTAGCGACGTCATAGTCTTTCGGTGTACGACCCAGCAGCAGGTCACGCACCGCTCCGCCAACCAGAAAAGCCATCTGATCGGAGTTTTTCAGACGGTAGAGAACCTTGAGGACTTCTTCCTCCATGTTCTTCCGACTGAGATTGTGTGCCGCTCTGGGAACTATTAATGGTTCGGTTGAACGGGGATCTTTTCTGAGGCCCAGCATCCGCCCCAGTAACCCTTTGGAGGGTTGTGAGTTACGTGTATTTTTATTAGTCATAGCTAATAAAGATACACGGTGGATCAGGTGAAGCACAGAGAGATTATTAAAACGGCTGCCGACCGGAGCCGGCAGCCGCTGCTTCCACAGATCCCCGCCTTCGCGCGCCACGCGGGCAGGGATTTTATGGAATCTGTATGAGCTCAGTACACCTGGTACACCGTTCCGCAATCACGCTGGCATTCGAGCTCCGGTGCACCTAGAAAATCTGGCCGATCGCGAACTGGAGAAACCCCTTCCCGAAATCCCCCTGAAAATTGGTCGGAATGGAGTAATCAATGAAGATCGTGAGCCAGCCCAGGTTCGCCCGGATACCGGCGCCGAGGGCGCCGATGGCAGTGTCAGTCAGTAGTACGTTACGATCAAACCCGCCATCGACGTTTTCCCAGAGCGGTTCTGAACCGTTATCCCAGACCGCCCCGACGTCGGCGAAGAGCGCCGCGCTGAGGAAGTCCCACTGGACCGGCAGAAAGGGTAGCAGGGGATAGCGGATCTCCACATTCTGCACGGCGATGTTGGTACCGATCAACTGCCCCCAGCCGGTTCCATGGAGGGTGAGGGGACCGCCGATCCGGAAATACTGTATCTCATTGCTGACCCTGGTGAAGATATTTCCGGTCATCGTTCGCAGGGCGATGGCGCCGCGATGGTTGATTGTGATGTATTTGCGGAAATCGAGCGTCACCGTGGTCGCGTCCAGATCGCCGATCGTCTGAGAGAGGGAAACCCGCCAGCGGGCGCCAGCGATCGGGCCGGGGTAGAAGTAGACTGCGGAATCGTGGACATGTCCCAGACCGACCTGGAACCAGCTGTACCGGCCGAGTTTCTGGTTCACCCGGGTGCGGCCGTAAAAGTCGGTGCTTACGATATCATCCTGAACACCCACGACCCCGATGGTCGCCTCCAGCCGGTTGAACACATTCAGCGGATAGTAGCCGTCGAGGGAGAGCCCCCGGTACACCCTGCTTGTGTACGTTGTCGTGGTGAGCGTTGAGCCGTAGAAACCTCCCAGGGCGGTAGCCATCTGGTAGATGGAGATCCCCCAGTTCAGTCGCCGCGTCATATTGATGTACGCCGCGAGCAGGTTTGATCGGCTCAGGGAACCGTAAAGCCCCAGCTGCACGACGACGTTGTGGTTCCCCAGCATATCGCTCAGGCCCACCATCACATCACCCATGACCCCGACCTGGCTCGAGTACGCTCCAGCTCCGAAGACGTAATCGGCCTGGAGCCTGGGGGAGTAATCATCCTCACTGAAGGTGGACTCATCGCCCAGGTGGTATCCGGCCCAGAGCGGCTCGAACGTTTCAACTCCCGGTTCCACGGTCTGATCCACGTTCGCCGCAGGATTGGTGCGGGGATCAGGCATCGTGTAGATATCCCACCCCATCTCGCGATAGCTCGAGAACGCCATCCGTCCTGTCTGCTGTGACCAGGAAATCGCCGGTGAAGAGATGGTGATTCCGGAAACCCCGGTCACCAGGTTCGTGGCCTTCCGGATCGAGCGACTTTCCAGGTCGAAGAGGAAAACCTGAGGCACACCGGCACGGTCGCTGATGAACGCGAGCGACTCTCCCTCAGGGCTCCATACCGGATTGATATCGTGGTATGCCCCGCCGGTCAGAAGTTCCACATCGCCCGACCGGGGATCGACGAGCGCCAGCCGGTAGCCCCTGAAATCGAGATTGCCCACATCGGTCGGACGGCCGCGATCGGTTGTTACCGCGATCATGGTTCCGTCGGGAGACCATGACGGATGGAGGTAGGCGTGGATGTCGTCGGTCAGGCGGCGAGGCGCGCTACCATCTGTCGAAGCGATATAGAGATCCCTTCTCCCATGCATCATCCCGCTGAACGCGATCTGAGTGCCGTCAGGACTGAGCGCGGCCGAGACGATCGACATCCCGCTGTACCGCAACTTTTTCTCGGTCTTGCCGGTATGGGAATCCAGGAGATGGATGACATCCTCAGCTCCACCGCTGGAGACAAACGCCAGGATGTTGCCATCAGCTGACCACGACATGGTGGACTCGAAGAAGTCGATCATCTCAAGTGATCCCGACTTGCCTCCGTAGGCCAGCGTTTTTTTCGATTTGCCGGTCTCGGAGTTGGCCACGTACACCCCATCCCTCAAGTTCTCATTGGCGATATAGGCGATACGCTCACCATCGGGGCTGATAGTGGGCGTCACGTTGATGTTGTACATCATCCCTTCATGCTCGATGAGCCGGGTGGCGATGGAGGCGGCATCTTCCTGGCCGGCCACGATGTCGCTGTGCTCGGCCTTCAGGAACGTCTGCCATTCCTTCGTGACCTCTTTTGGAGTCTTGCTGTAAACCCGGTTGAGCGCTTCCTGCCAGCTTCTTGTCCGTACGGTTTCCTTGAAGAATCGCCTGATTGAATCCACGCCATAGCGTGTGCCGAGGAAGTGGTAGAGGCCCTGACCGAGCCGGTAGACCCGCTGGTCCTGTATCGTCTCGAACTCAACCAGCGTAAGAAACTCGTCGCGCAGCACCATATCACGCAGCCAGATCATGGTGTTCGGGTCCATGCCGATCGTGAGGTACTCGGCCATCCCCTCCATCATCCAGAGGGGGGGCATCCACTGCATCGGGTTCAGCGCGTTGCCGGCGCCGATGATCTCGAGCTGGAAGCGATGCACCAGCTCGTGGGTGAAGACGTGGATATAGTCTTCCATCGTGGGCATGATCGGCAGCACGATCCGCTGCTTGAACGATTCGGTCACACCCTGCACACCCTCGGTGATCCCCGAAACGGCGTTCGTCTGCCGGAAATCCTGGTGATCGGCGTACAGCAGTACCGGGATTGTATCTTCAAGTTTGACCTGCAGAATCTGGCTGAGGTAGGAGTACGACCGCTCGGCGATCCTGGCGGCATCCCGGGCAGCGTCCTCCGACCCTTCGTAGTAATGGATTGTGAAGTGGGGTGTGTTCAACAGCATCCAGCGGAACGTGTCGTACTGGACCTTGTTCCTTCCAAACACATCGCCCTGCGCCTGCGTCGGCGCGGCACCGGTGACCACCATCAGGCCTGCCGCTATCAGGATAAGCGTGCCCTGTGCTGTTCTCTTTATTCTGTTCTTCATCGCATTGAACCTCTTTCATGCGACGATGGTCGGCGCCCCTCACTCACCGCCCTCGTCATCCCTTTCCATCTGACTATGTATACCGGTCAGAACCCCTCTCCCAACCTCACACCTGTAACGTGCCTCCCCTGCATATGGTTGACACTCCCGGGGAGCATTTCCATTCCCGTTTGTCACGTGACATGACACTAGTCAGAGCAGTACGGAACATCAAGTCTTCAGCCTCGCCTCTTGACAGGGGGGGATTTTCAGCGATTTTATGTTTTCTACCTTATAGTATGAGTGTCTCGAGAGAGCAGCATGTTTCAGTTCAATGAGAACTGAACTGTATGTTTCAGGAGGAATAGCAGTGCCTACGCATGAATCGGCCGCCAAGCGGCTTCGCCAGAGTGAGAAACGTCGCCAGCACAACCGGATCAGCCGGTCACGGATCAGGACGTTGACGAAGAAGATCCGCCTCGAGCCGTCCGCGGATGAGGCTCCCGAGCTGTTGAAAGAGGTCTCGATCCTCCTCGACCGTTTCGCGGGCCGGAACCTGCATCACCGGAACAAGGCCAATCGTTTGAAGTCGAATCTTACCCGGCTGGTGAATTCCACTCGTCAGACCTGATACCGCCCGAAATCCTCTCCTACGACGATCTCTTTATCGAATACCTCCGATGCCTCCATCCTCACGGCGTCGGGGTCGGAGATCGTCCGTTCCAGAAAATGCACCATAACCAGGGTACCCACTCCCGCGTTCCGTGCAGCGATCCCGGCGTCCCTGGTCGTACTGTGACCCGGCGCCAGCCGTTCGCGGTCGATTTCACGGAAGGTGGCCTCGTGCACCAGCATGTGCGCTCCCCGGGCAAGCCTGTCGATACCCGCGCAGGGGGCGGAATCACCTGAACAGGCGACGATACGGCCTGCCACTTCAGCCCTCACACCGATGGCTTCCTTTCCGTGTTCCACCGGCTCGAACCAGAGACGCAGCCCGTCCAATTCATGGAAGGGAGCGCCCTCCGTCGATCGCGGCTCCAGCGGCACTTCCCGGAAATCGAGCGGCACCTCCGGTCGATCATCCAGATCGAAGGTCTCAATGAGTGCCCGCGCGGCCCTGAGCGTCAACGGAGGCGCAATCAGAGTGAGAGGTTCCGAGCGGGGTGTGGGCAGCAGGCAGTGCAGCAGACTCGGCAGACCGTAGAGATGATCGGGATGGGCATGGGTGATCGTTATCCCGCGCAGTGATTCAGGATCGAGACCCGCGAGCCGGAGCCTTCGATGCGGGGATGCTCCGCAATCGATGAGCCAGATACCTCCCTCCCAGTGGAGGGCGAGGCTTGTGTTCTCGCGTTCCAGAGGAGGAAAGGCGGCGCCGGTCCCGAGAAGGACCAGTTCAAGGGGAACTGGAGACTCCTGTTCCACCCGGGGGCGTCCCTTCCCTACTTCCCCATTCCTACATGCTGGCTCTGCTGGAAGACCTTCCCCTCGGTCTTGATCGAGGGAGCGATGATCAGCTCGGTGAGCTGAAACTCGCGGATGGTCCTCGCGCCCACGTTCCCCATGCTTGTCTGGATGGCGCCGGCCAGGTTCTGGCTTCCGTCATCGAGTCGCGCCGGGCCGTAGAGAATCTCCTCCAGGGTTCCCGTCGTCCCCACGTGGATCCTGGTTCCGCGCGGCAGGTTGGCGTGAGGCGTAGCCATCCCCCAGTGGAATCCTCCACCGGGTGCCTCCTCGGCGCGGGCGAACGCGCTCCCCACCATGACCGCGTCAGCACCGCACGCCAGCGCCTTGCAGATGTCACCTCCGGTGCTCATCCCGCCGTCGGTGATGACCGGCACGTACTTGTTGGTGTTCTTGAAATGGAAGTCTCTGGCGGCGGCACAGTCGATCGTGGCCGTTACCTGCGGCACACCGATTCCGAGTACCCCCCGGGTCGTGCACGCGGCGCCGGGACCGATCCCCACCAGAAGCCCGTCGATCCCCGCTTCCATGAGCCCGAGGCTGACCTTGAATCCGACTGTATTGCCGACGATCACGGTAAAGGGCATCTCATCGCAGAACTTTTTGAAGTCGAATATATCGTATTCGCTCGAGATGTGACGTACCGTCGAAACGGTCGACTGTATCACGAAGATGTCGGCTCCGGCATCGGCCGCAAGCCGGCCGAATCGCTCCGCTTTCTGGGGAATGGCGGAGACCGCGGTGAGCACACCACCATCCTTGATCTCCTGAACCCGTCTGGTTATCAGTTCCTCGTGGATCGGTTCGGTATAGAGCCCCTGCACCAGGCGCGTGGCTTCCTCGGGGGACGCGTTCGCGATCTCGGCGAGCACCTCGCTCGGATCCTCATAGCGGGTCTGGACACCCTCCAGATTCAGCACGGCGAGCCCGCCCAGTTTCCCCATCGCGATGGCGAACTGGACGTCCACCACACCATCCATTGCACTCGCCATAATGGGGGTCGGGAACTCGTATTCTCCGAGCTTCCACGACATTTCGCAATCGTTCGGATTAAGAGTAACCTCCCCCGGAACGAGAGCGATCTCATCAAGACCGTAACAGCGGCGAGCCTTCCTGCCGATACCGAGATACATACCCATGGAATTTTCCTCCTGGTGGTGAGAATTATGAAATGTAGGAGTGAGCCTGTTATGGGCAACAGCATTCTCCTTGCACGCGGTGCTGTCATCGGTACACTCTGCTCTACAAGGAAACGGTCACCACCCCGGGGAGGATCGAACGTGGGAGAGGATCTGGATTTTCTGAAGCACTCGGCGCTGCTCACCGGTTTCCATGAAGGTCAGCTCGAAGCTCTTATCCGCTCGATCGATGAGGACCTCGCCGCACTCTCAGGGTGATAACAGCTACAGCGTTCCCCGGTAGACGATTGCAACCGGCCCCTCCAGCCAGAGGTCGCGCACGGAATCCCCATCTCGTACATGATGGACCTTGAGGAGCCCGCCCCTCGTCCGCAGCGCGATCGGTGACGGGACTCCGTTAAGAGCCAGCACCACCGCTGCCGCCGCGCATCCCGTGCCGCAGGCCAGCGTCTCTTCTTCCACTCCCCGCTCCCAGGTGCGGATCGTGTAGCAGCCCTCCGCGTCGGGTTCACGACCAAGAAAATCCGCGTTGGCGCCGTTCGGTCCCACCCTCGGGTGAAACCTGATCCCGGGCCCCGCCCTCTTCATGTCCACCATCCCCACATCATCGACCATGGTCACGAAGTGCGGCACACCGGTATGCAGGAAGTACCCCTCGTACCGTTCGCCTTCGGCATCAAGATCGAGTTCGGCAAGTCCGGAGGGATCTCCGATCGTGGCTATGACCTGCTCTCCCCAGCCGATCGCGTGATGCAGACCATCTCCGGCTTCAAAATCAACCGCCCAGACCTGCCGGGATCCGATCCCACCGGGAAGACTCCATCCACTCGGTGCGGGAGATTCGATCGAGAACTCCTGCCCCAATCCGAACTCCACCGCGGCAGCCATCGCCAGACAGCGGGCGCCGTTGCCGCACATATCGGCCTCAATCCCATCGGAGTTCAGATACACCATCCGAAAATCGGCACCCTCCGACTCCCGCAGCATGAGCACACCATCGGCGCCCACACCGGTCCTTCGCGCGCAGAGGTCGGCCCACCGCTCCGGAGTGGTGCTGCGGAACCGCTCATCTCTGTCATCGAATACGATGAAATCATTGCCGGCACCGGCCATCTTCAGGAATTGGTTGTTCATCGTGGGGGGATCTCCTCCTCTGTCACCAGTCTCGCGGGGCGGAGAATAAGCGGGGTTCCATAGACACTTTCGAAGGAATCCATGACATAGAGCGTGTCACTGATGGCACCGACCGTCTCGGCCGGACGGTATGGGGTCCCGTGACCGGCGTCGAGGACGCCATCTCCATTCACGTCAGCGTACCCCCAGACCCGGTACGGTCCCTCGAGCAGTTCCGGGGTGATGAATTCCTCCTGCGTGGCGAAGTCGAGTCTTGTCAGTGGTGTGGTCCCGCTTCCCAGGCCCTCGATGAATATCCGGTACACCCCGCCCGCGGGCAGGACATCCCCCTCAACGGTGAGATGAAGGGTTCCGCGACCCCGTTCACGGATCCCCTGCCAGGCGAAGGTCTGATCCTCCACCGGACCGCTGATCCCGGTCCACGAGGTGAGTGATCCCGCCGGAACGGCCAGATGGTAGAACACGTCGGGCAAAATCGTTCCGGCAGGTTTGAGATCGAGTGTGCGGGGATCGAGCCAGTTCATATCGAGATCCACGGACCCGGTCGAATCGGGCCCCGACAGGGACCATCCGGTCACCGATCCGGTTTCGATCTCGGTGGTGAAGGTAAGCCTGATGGTCTGGTCACGGTTGAGAGTGCGGGTTGAATCTCCCGGGACAACCGCCGTAATCAGAGGGTGTGCCGTATCGGGTTGTGACGGCGCCGTGAAAATCACCGGACGTGACGATGCCATGCCGGGATTCCCCTGCGCGTCAACCATCTCGAGCAGGGTCACCCGGTACCGCTGTTCAGCCGCTATCCCGTCCACCTGATAGGTTATCGATGCCGGCGCTTCCCATGAATTCCACGATCTGAGGATCGTGACCGCCGGGGCTGATTGAGGTTCCATGCCCTCCTCAACGCTGATCTCAAACGCAACCCTGGGCACACTCCCGGGAGCGGGTGGCTCGCTGAACCGGACGCGAACATAGTCTCGGTTCGGCGCGGCAGCGCTGCTCAGTGACGGCCCCGTGGTATCCCGGGGAGCGAGGTTCAGCATGAGGCCTTCCACTATCTCACCCGGTACAGAGAAGCCGACACTGGTCGGCGGGACCGCGAGAGGATCAGATTCCCGGTCCCAACGGCGATTCCCGTCACTGTCCTTGAAGGCAAAGACCCTGTATATACCGCCGGCTATATACTCCTGGCGGAACCTCCCGGTGTCATCGGCCTGAGTGATGTAGAGCGGCTGCACCTCCTCCAGGGGGAGGAAGGGGGAGGGATCGACGTTCACCGCCGACAGGGGATCGGCCGGAATCGGGTAGATCCAGATCCAGGCGCCCGGAATGAACTCACCACGTTTCAGAACCGCACCGGTGACGGCGGCATCATCAAGTCTCGCCCCGGTTGAGAAAGCCAGAGTGACACTGGTGCCGAGGCGGTTCCTCCTCTGGTCGGACGCGTCGGCGCCGACCGTGACCACGATGGTGGTGTTCTCCCGGTACGCCACCATCGGATCGAGGTGGAATTCACGGCCGCGCCAGTAATAGCGGAATGTCGATCCGATATCGGGGGTGAAGAAGATCGCCCGTTCCACCGACGCATGGTCCATCGCCTCGGAGAAGCGGAAGACGATCGGCGTGGCGGTATGAACATTGATGGAGCGAGGCTCCGGGCTGATCTCAACGATCGCTGGTGCCTCGGTATCCACCGGACCTCCGGGGGGTATCCCCTCCTTGGCGCAACCGGCGACGATCACTCCGATTGAGAGAGCGCAAAGCACCAGTGCTGCGGATTGTCCGGTTATGCGCGCCACCGCAGGTCCGGGGATTTGGCCGCCCGCACCTCATCAGGCCGGCGGACAGGGGTATTGTGGGGCGCCTCACGAACCAGATCGGGATCCTCCTCTGCGGCGCGGGCGATCTCGATGAGAGCCTGCGCGTAGAGATCGAGGGTCTCCCGCGTTTCGGTCTCGGTCGGTTCGATCATGATCGCCTCCGACACGATCAGCGGGAAATAAACCGTCGGCGCGTAGAATCCGTAATCGAGCAGACGCTTGGCGATATCAGTGGTGGTGACTCCGTGCCGTGATTTCTGCAGACAGCCCGACAGTACGAACTCATGCATGCATCGACCGGGGTATGGCAGGTGGTAGTGGTCGGTAAGCTTGCTCAGCAGGTAGTTGGCGTTGATGACCGCGGCCCGGCTGGCATCGGCCAGCCCATCCGATCCGAGTGCCCGAATATAGGTCCACGCCCTGATGAGTATGCCGAAGTTCCCGAAAGAGGCGTGCACCTTCCCGATGCTCGAAGGGTGACTCCAGTCGAGATGGAACTGAGCCTTCCCCTCCTCACCACTCCCCTCATCGCGATGAATGCGTGGAACGGGAAGGAAGGGTTTCAGGTCGGCGGTTACCCCGATCGGTCCCGCGCCGGGTCCTCCCCCGCCATGCGGCGTGCTGAACGTCTTGTGCAGGTTGAAATGCATGACGTCAACGCCCACATCGGCCAGCCGGACGATCCCCATGAGCGCGTTCAGGTTGGCTCCATCCATGTAGACGAGCCCTCCCGAGGCATGGACCAGCTCACAGATACGGTCGATGTTCGACTCGAAAAGTCCCAGGGTGTTGGGATTGGTGATCATCAGGCAGGCCACATCATCGCCCAGAGCCTCTTCGAGCGTCCCGAGATCGACGCGACCAGCCGGATCACTCTTCAGTTCCTGCGCGACGTACCCGTTGAGGGTCACACTTGCCGGGTTCGTACCGTGCGCCGAATCGGGGAGCAGGACCCGCTTGCGGGTTCCTCCCTCGCCGCGCGATTCATGCCAGGCCCTGATGACCATGAGACCGGTGAGTTCACCCTGGGCACCCGCCGCCGGCTGTAGGCTGACGGCATCGAATCCCGAGATCGCCGCCAGCTGACGCTCCAGATCCCACATCAGCTCCAGCGCTCCCTGGATGGTGCTCTCATGCTGCATGGGATGGAGGCCCGCCATACCCGGCAGTCTCGCCGCCACCTCATTCACCTTCGGGTTGTACTTCATCGTGCATGATCCGAGAGGATAGAGAGCCTTGTCGACGTGGTGATTCTTGGCGCTCAGCCTGATGAAATGACGTACCACCTCATTCTCGCTCATCTCCGGCCAGGCGGGCGCCTTCACACGGAGCAATTCATCAGGGAAGAGATCGCCCCCGTCAGGCACATCGAGCGCGGGGAAGGAATATCCTGTGCGGCCGCTCCTGCTCAATTCGAGCGAGGTCGGTTCGGGGGCAGAGGACCAGCCGCTTCCGACAACAGCGGCGGCGCGCGCAACGATCTCCTCACCGATTGCGCCTGCTCCTCCAGCCTCAGGTTCACTGCATCCGGGTGATGAAGTGTTCTCAGCCATAATCAGTCCCCCCCCGTCACAACATCTTCGAAAACCGCGGCAAAATCATCGATCTCTTCCCGGGTCCGGCGTTCGGTTACGGCTATGAGCAGATCCCCCGGTGCTTCCTCCCCGAACCGGTTGAGATCGATCCCTCCCAACCAGCCGTCGTCGGTCAGTCGCCGCAGAACTCCGGCCGTTTCCACGGGAAGCGACAGGGTGAACTCGTTGAAGAAGGGAGTGTCGGGGAATGAAAGCTCCACACCCGGAACCGAGCGAAGGAGTCCGGCCAGGTAGTGCGCCTTCTGAGAACATTGCCGCGCGATCTCCCTGAGACCTTCCGGTCCCAGAAGCGTCATGTAGACCGTGGCCCATGAGGCGCAGAGGCCCTGATTGGTGCAGATGTTGCTTGTCGCCCTCTGGCGACGGATATGCTGTTCCCTCGTCTGCAGCGTCAGCACGTATGATTCTCTGCCATCCCGGTCGAGCGTGCGCCCGATGATCCGTCCCGGTTGACGTCTGATGTACTCCTCGCTGCACGTAAAGAGGCCCAGGTAGGGACCGCCAAGACTCAGGGGGAGACCGAGAGATTGCCCCTCGGCCGTGGCTACATCGGCCCCCCACTCACCGGGAGGCGCGATAACTCCGAGACTTATGGGGTAGACCGAACCCACGACCAGCGGTGTTTTCTTCTCTCCGGTCGACTTCACGATCTCCGTGAGTCCGGCCGCGTCCTCAAGACACCCGTAGAAATTGGGCTGGGAGAGAATGAATCCGGCAGCCGGCTCGGTGAGCGCCTCACGCAGCGCGGCCGCGTCGGTCCGACCGTCGGATGCCAGCGGAACACTTCTGAGTTTGATGGCCAGTCCGGCGGCGTAAGTCTCGAGCACCTTCATGAAATGGGGATTGAGACCGGCGCTCACCAGGATCGTATCCGACTCCCGGGAGGCATACGCGAGCAGCATGGCTTCAGCCACGGCATGGGCCCCGTCATAGAGGCTCGCGTTCGCCACATCCATCCCCATCAGCTCCGCCACAAGTGACTGGAATTCATAGATGACCTGCAGGGTTCCCTGGCTCACTTCACTCTGATAGGGCGTATACGCGGTGGTGAACTCGGAACGGGAAATGACGCTGTCGATGGCCGACGGGATGAAGTGGTCATACGCCCCGCCACCGGCAAACCCGATGAGATCGGCGGGACCTCTGTTCCTGGCCGCAAGCCCCTCGATCTCGGCGCTAACTTCCATCTCCGAGATCCCTTCAGGGATCGCTATCGGGCCATCCATGCGCAGATGGTCAGGTATACCATGGAGCAGATCCCCAAAGCTCTCTACACCGATTTCTCTGAGGAGTTCGCTCTGTTCGTCGGGACCGGATGGTGTGTATCGCACTCCTGCTACTCACCCTCTCCAATCATCGCTTCGTAGGCGGAGGCATCCATGAGATTGTCCACCTCGGAGGTGTTACTCAGGCTTACCTTGATCATCCAGCCGTTGCCGTAGGGATCCTCGTTCACCGATTCAGGACTGTCGATGACGGTGTCGTTGACCTCGACCACCTCACCGCTGACCGGCGCGAAGAGTTCCGCTACCGCCTTGACCGCTTCGATCGTGCCGAATTCCTCCCCGGCGGTGATGGTGTCCCCCACTTCGGGAAGCTCCAGGAAAACGATGTCACCCAGCTCACTCTGGGCGAAATCGGTGATTCCCATGACAGCAACGGTTTCCTCGACGCGGCACCACTCGTGTTCCATGCTATAGACGAGATCCTGGGGGATGTTCATGTGCATTCCCTCGCGTGTCGGCCTGACGGCCTTGTGATGGTGATCAGATCTCAGACAACAGTCGCGGTATGTATGACGTATCCACATCACGACCCTCGATGAACACCGGGTCGCTCATGATCTTCAGATGAAGGGGGATCGTCGTCTTCACCCCTTCGATTACGAATTCCTCAAGGGCGCCCTTCATGCGCGCGATGGCCTCGGCGCGCGTGGAACCCCTGCAGATCAGTTTCCCCAGCAGTGAATCGTAATAGGGAGGGACCGTGTATCCGGCGTAGATATGGGTATCGACCCTGATCCCGGTACCTCCCGGAAGATGGAGCGATTCGATCAGACCGGGAGACGGCGCGAAATTGTTGTCGGGATCCTCAGCGTTGATCCGGCACTCGATAGCGTGACCGCTGACGACGATCTCATCCTGGGTGATCGAGAGCTCTTCACCGGCAGCGACGCGGATCTGTTCCTTGACCAGATCGAGACCGGTCACCTCTTCGGTGACGGGATGTTCCACCTGGATTCTTGTGTTCATCTCCATGAAATAGAAGTGCCCATCCCTATCAAAGAGAAATTCGATCGTACCGGCACCCCGATAGCTGACCTGTTTCGCCCCATCCACCGCGGCGGCTCCGATACGTGTACGCATCTCGGGTGTGACCGCAGGTGAGGGACTCTCCTCCACAAGTTTCTGATGGCGTCTCTGCAGGCTGCAGTCCCTCTCCCCCAGGTGGACGATGTTCCCGTGTTCGTCCCCCAGGAGCTGGATCTCAATGTGGCGGGGCTTGAGGATCGCCTTCTCAATGTAGCAGTCGGGGTTGCCGAACGCCGCCTTCCCCTCCGACCGGGCAAGCGTCCAGCTCAGTTCGAATTCCTCTTCCGTCTCGGCGAGTTTCATTCCCTTCCCGCCGCCTCCGGCGGTCGCCTTGATCATGACCGGATAGCCGATCTCCCCGGCAACCTCACGGGCCGAGTCGAGATCGGGCACGATGCCGCCCGACCCGGGGGTGACCGGAACCCCGGCCTCACTCATCATCTTCTTCGCCTGCGCCTTGTCACCCATCAGCCTGATCTGCTCCGAGGTCGGGCCGATGAAGGTGATGCCGTGCTCCTCACAGACGTCGGCAAATCCGGCGTTCTCGGCAAGGAACCCGTAACCGGGATGGATCGCCTCGGCGTTGGTGATCTCCGCCGCGGCGATGATGTTGGGTATATGCAGGTAGGAACCTGAGCTCTGTGGCGGTCCGATGCATACCTCTTCATCGGCAAACCGCACGTGAAGCGCTTCGCTGTCGGCCTCGCTGAACACCGCCACCGTCCGAACACCCAGCTCTCTGCAGGCCCTGATGACACGGAGAGCTATCTCACCGCGGTTGGCGATCAGGACCTTACGGAACATTCTGGCCCCCTTCTGTGGTACGGCACGTTATCCGCAACCTCATTCGCCACCCTCGGCTCCACCCCCGGTGATCCCCTGAATTGCCAGATCGAATTCGGAAGGATTGCTGGAATTGATCTTGGCGACCTCGTACTCGATGAGACCATCCCGATACTGCTGCAGGATGCACTGATCAAAGGTCTGCATCCCGTACTGGCTCCTGCCGTCATGGATCAGCTGGGACAACTCGTGCAGCCGTCCCTCCTCGGCGATGATGTCGGAAATCAATGCGGTGTTGACCATCAGTTCCACCGCGGGGATCCTCCCGCCCCCCTTCTTGGGCAGGAGCCTCATGCTGATGGTGGCCACCAGCACCCCCGAGAGAAGTTCGCGCACAGCAGCGTGATCATGCGGAGGATAGAAGGAGAGCACCCGCGTGATGGTGTGCCGGGCATCGGCGGTGTGCAGGGTGGTGAAGACCATGTGCCCGGTCTCAGCCCCGGCCAGCGCCTCAGACATCACGCCGCTGTCGCGAACCTCCCCGAGCAGGATCACGTCGGGATTCTGCCGGAATACCTGTTTCAGACCGATCGAGTATGATTCTGAATCGATCCCCACCTCCCGCTGGCTGATACTGCAGAGCTGTTCTTCATGGAGGAATTCCACCGGATCCTCGAGCGTGATGATCTTCGATCGGATGTTCTCATTGATATGTCTGAGCATGGAGGCCAGAGAAGTCGATTTCCCGCTTCCAGTCACGCCGGTCAGCAGGACCAGCCCGCGTTTCGAAAGCGCTATCTCGGAGATCTTGGCCGGCAGGTTGAGTGTCTCCAGTCTCGGGATCTCGATCGGAATATAGCGGATCGCGAGATTCTGCATGCCGAGCGCCCGGTAGGCGTTGATCCTGAAGCGGCCGAGTCCCTCGATCTGATAGCTGGCGTCCCCCTCATTGGTGTCAACGAACCGCTCGTACTGTATCTCGGTGAGGAGTTTCTTGATCGCTTCGTGCAAATCCTCTTGCGAGGAGGGTTCGACATCGATGCGGCGCAGGGCGCCATCGATCCGTAGCGCGGGCTTGAAGTTCTCCTGCATGTGCAGATCGGAGGCGCCGAATTTGACCATCTGCTCCAGAATGCGATCAATATCCATCCTACGCCTCCGGTTCCAGGACGATCATCATCTGGTTGTATTCGACCGGCACGGCGTTCTCCACGAGTATCTTCACGATCTTCCCGCCCTTCTCTGCCTGTATCTCGTTCATCAGCTTCATCGCCTCAACGATACAGACCACCTGTCCCGCCTTGATCGTGTCTCCGACCTCCACATACGGAGGAGTATCGGGGGCGGGTGCCCGGTAGAAAGTTCCAACGATCGGGGAGTGGATAATGTAGTGGGTCGCCTCGGAGAACTGGCTGACTTCCTCCTCAGCGGGAGCGGGAGGCGCGACAGCCGGGGCGGATGCCGCCTCAACGGAGGGAGCCACGGCCGGAGCCGCCTGGATGACCATTCCCCCGGCGGAAGATCTTCGGGATACACGGATCTTTCCTCCCCCCCACCATTTGCGGATCTCTATTTCCTCGATCCCGGTCTCCTCCAGGATCGCGATCAATCTTCGGATCTCCCGTTCGTTCATACCACTTTCTCCCGGTTACACCCGGTTACACACGTGTCAGATACGCTCCGGTCGTTGTATCAACCCTGATCACTTCTCCCACATTGACGAAGAGAGGAACCTGGACACTCAGACCTGTTTCAAGTTCAGCGGGTTTTGAGCCCCCGGTGGCGGTATCTCCTCTGACACCCGGATCGGTCTTCACGACTTCAAGTTCGACAAACTGCGGTACCTCTATCCAGAGTGGCTGTTCCTCATGCCAGAGGATCTTCACCACCATGTTCTCCTTGAGATACGGAATGACCTCCAGGAGCAGATCACGGTTCAACGGCAGCTGTTCAAACGTCTCTTCATCCATGAAATAATAGAGATCGTTGCTCTCGTAGAGATACTGCATCTGTCGCGCCACGATGCGTATCTCCTCGATTTTTTCACCGGCCCTGAACGTTTTCTCTATCACCGCTCCATCGGCGAGACGGCGAAGTTTGGTGCGCACGAATGCCCCACCCTTCCCGGGCTTCACGTGCTGGAATTCCAGAATCTTCCACAGCCCGTTCTCCATGCGGAAGGTCATCCCGTTGCGAAAATCAGCAGTTGTCGCCATCGTTCCTCTCAGGTAACGCGAGTGATCGTGGAAACCTGGTCAACAGCTCCGGACCCTCTTCGGTCATCAGTACATCTTCCTCGATGCGCATACCTCCGCGACCTGGAACATAGATTCCCGGTTCTATCGTAAAAACCATCCCCACGGCAAGGCCCTCCGCTGACGTGCGTGAGAGGTGGGGCCCCTCATGCACTTCCAGACCGACCCCATGGCCGAGGTTGTGCACAAAGTACTCACCAAATCCGGCCGCGTCGATAACAGCCCGGGCAGCCCTGTCCAATTCCTGGCAGGGAGTTCCCGGCTCCATGGCCGCGAGCGCCGCTTGAATCGCCTCATCGAGCACAACCTGCCACTGCGAGAACTCATCAACCGGCGCACCAGGCACGAAGGTGCGCGTCAGGTCACTGTGGTACCCGTTGAGGATCGCTCCGAAATCGATGGTCAGGCACTTTCCCTCTTCGATCACCCGGTCCGTGGCCTTCCCATGCGGTCTCGAACTGCCGGGCCCCGAAACAACGATCGGTTCGAACGCACTCCCCTCACTCCCCAGTTTTCTGAGGTTCCCCTCCAACTCTCCGGCTATCTCACGCTCACTCTGGCCCGGCTCAACTCCGGAAGCCACGCGGGCGAGAACCGAACAGGCGATGGCCGCGGCCCCTCGCAGGGACGCGATCTCATGCTCATCCTTCACCGCCCGAAGCCTCTCCATGCAATCGATCACCGGAACCCAGGTGATCCCCGGGCACGATTCCTCCAGCAGCTTCAGGTCGGCGATTGTCAGCCGTCCGGCTTCGAATCCAACCTTCCACCAGCCCTCCAGATGATCTCCCAGGGAATGTCTGAGAGGGCCATCCGCGATCACGATGTCTGCTTCATGGACTTCATGAGCGCTCTGTTCTGAATAGCGCCCGTCGGTCAGGAAGCGTGCTCCGTCCCTGGTGAGTACGAGGTGAGCACTCGATCCGGAGAATCCGCAGAGATATCGATGATGGATGGAGGCTGTTACGAGGAACGCGTCGAGACCTTCGAGTTCCGGACTCGACCAGAGATCCTCTCTCCTCCTCAGATAGACACCCCCATCGGGGAGAGGGACAACGAGTGGATCGTGACTCTTCAACGCCGGTTATTCCGGCTGTTCAGGCTGCTCCGCCATGCGCCGTAGCTCTTCCAGACGGATCCGGTACGACTCCCTATCCGGTTCCCAGAGCTGCAGGGCCTCGAACAGTCTCACCGCATCCTTGTACTGCCCCTTGCCGACGAGAAGGTCGGCCTGAATGGCGACCTCGATCGAATCGTCGGCACTCGTTATCGCGCCCGGGATACCGGCCGCGGCAACGGCAGGACCGACAGGCGGCGCCTCGCCCGCTTCCTCCTCCGGCACGGCTTCATCGGGAGCAACCGCCTCAAGGTCAGCGAGTGCCTGGTCCAGATCGAGCGAATCCGCGTCATCATCATCCAGAGTGATTTCCGCCTGTGCCTCATCGGGGGGCGGCAGATCGTCAGCCAGCAGAGATCCGGCGGTGGCATCCGTTTCCGAATCCGCATCGAGTTCGGTTTCGAGGACCTTCAGGGCCTCATCAACCTCGAGTTCATCCGCCTCCTCGCCCAACAGATCGAGAGCTTCCACCGGGTCCTCATCGGAGGCCGCTTCGTCTCCGGTATCATCCCCGGCAGGCATCACTTTGAATGAGCTGTCGAGTTCGATCCCTTCGGAGGCCGCATCCATTACCTCATCAGAGATTTCAAGAGGGCCCGTAACCAGATCCTCACCTTCCCCGACGGAGACGGCATCCTCCTGACCGGCCGAGTAATCTCCCGTGTCATCCAGGCTTTCGATCTCTTCGACATCCACCGTCTCACCTCCGGGAGTGGAGATCTCCAGTCCCTCAACCATATCCACCGATGCTTCAAGATCCGCAGCGCTATCAGGAGAGAGCGGACTGTCCAGGTCGATTACCCCGGCATCCGTGGGCACGGGGACTTCTTCGGCCGGTTCATCCGGCTGTTCGGCCGCCTCGGCCTGTTCCATGATCTGTTTCCACATGTCGGACTTGTCATCTCCGGCCGGTGATTCCGCATCCGGAGGCGCGTCATCAACAGCGGGAGATTCCTCATCCATCTTCAGCTCATCCCCGGCGGGGGTTTCCTCATCCATCTTCAGCTCATCCCCGGCGGGGGTTTTCTCATCCATCTTCAGCTCATCCCCGGCGGGGGTTTCCTCATCCACCTGCAGCTCATCCCCGGCGGGGGTTTCCTCATCCACCTGCAGCTCATCCCCGGCGGGGGTTTCCTCTTCGATCGTTTCACCTTCGAGTGAAGAACCAGCGCCATCGAGAAGGGCCTCGAGTTCCCTCAGGGCATCCTCCGGAGAGCCGGCATCGTCTCCGATCTCGAAAGACGAACCGAACTCCACATTCTGCTCGAGCTCCCCGTCTCCCGGGTCCAGACTGTCATCTCTCTCCTCGTCCATCTCTGGTCCTCCCTCGTATTCATCCCGCAACGGCTCCAGATCATGTACTTCACCGAGGACCCTGCATTCTTCCGCACGGTCGATCAGGCCCAATCCATCGTAGCACACAGCCAGCGAATCAAGAAGGGCCGGTCCGGGACCATCCAGATTGAGTGCCTTCTCCAGTTCGAGACGCGCTTCCTCATACTGTCGGGCCGAAAGGTACGCGATCCCGAGGATCATGTGTCCCGTCGAGTAGTGAGGATGGGCCGCAACCCCCGTCTGACCCAGCGTAATTGCCTCTTCGACGCGTCCTTCTCTCAGCAGTTTCTGGGCATCAGGCGCAAAGAGGAGATCGTCTCCGTAACCGTTCATGCGCCATTTCGAATCTGTTTCAGAAGAGCGGTGGTCGAGAACCCTTCTCTGAGTCGAACCAGCACCACCTCACCTCCATCGACGCGTACCTCTGATGCTCCTATCACCTCTTCTTCAGTGTAGTCTCCACCCTTCACCAGTATCCGGGGCCGCAGGAGTGTTATGAGCTCCAGCGGCGTGTCTTCACTGAACGGCACCAGCAGATCAACCGATTCGAGCCCGGCCAGCACCACCAGACGGTCGTCAAGCGGATTGAGCGGTCGATCGGCTCCCTTGTCGAGCCGATGAGCCGAATCATCGTCATTAACCCCCACAACGAGCCGGTCCCCCAGCGATTTTGCCTCCGCGAGATACTCGACATGACCGCGATGAAGGATATCGAACACACCGTTTGTGAATACAACCGTGAGACCCTGTTGCCGCCACTGCGTACACCGGTCGGCAGCCTCATCGCGGGTGGCGAGCTTCAGGAACTGGTCACTCATATCCTTCATCCACCGCGTTGAGGAGCGCCGCAGCGTGTATCGGCACCGCGCCGACTTCACCCACGACGACACTGGCAGCAAAACCGGCGATCGCGGCGGCTTCCCGCATGCCACTTCCCGCTGCCAGCATTGAAGTGATGGTGGCAATGACCGTATCACCGGCTCCCGAAACGTCGAACACCTTCCGGGCCCGGGCACCCACATGGGTAGTGGTGCCGTCCTCTTCCAGGAGTGTCATCCCCTGCGCGCCGCGGGTGATGAGCACGTTGGCGGCATCAAGTCTTTTCTGAAGGAGCTTCGCGGCCTGGATGACGCCACCATCATCCACCAGGCTCGTGCCGAGCGCCATTTCAACTTCGTTGAGATTGGGCTTGAAGAGGGTAACGCCCCTGAAATCGAAAAACCGCTCGAACTTGGGATCCACCGTTACCGGGAGCCCCGAATCACTGAGGATCGGAAGAAGACGCTCAAGCACCGCACCGGAGAGAACACCTTTGTTGTAGTCCTGGAGGATCACCGCATCCGATTCTTCCAGTTGTTCCTGAACGAACTCGCAGAGTCGCGACGCGACTTCCTTATCCGCCGGAATCCGGTCTTCCCTGTCGGCGCGTACCACATGCTGCTGATGAGCGATGATCCGCGTCTTGACCGTCGTCTGGCGGTCGGGATCCTCAAGCAGTCCTGCCGTCTGAAGACCTTTCGACTCCATCAGTTCCGTCAGTTCACGTGACGCGGAATCGTTCGGTCCAACCAGTCCGACCAGAAGCGGTTCAGCTCCCAGTGCCAGGACGTTGGAGGCGACATTGGCCGCTCCTCCCAGATGGTATGCCTCCCGCTCCACCTCCACCACCGGGACCGGCGCTTCAGGTGACATCCTGCGCACGTGACCCCAGACGTACTTGTCGAGCATCACATCCCCGATAATGAGGATCGTGCGATCCTGCAGTGTGCTGAGCAGCTGCTGAATCCGGTCGCTTGAGAGCTCAATCACGCCAAAAGGTCCTCCACTGGTCCGATGAGACGATCGGTGTCGCGGATACGCCACTGCTGGCGCCACTCCTCCTCTGAAATCGCCTCGTCGAGATTGAACACATCTTCGAAGTCCTCGAGTCTGTCATCGTCGGTCTTGCTGAGGATGCCGATCTCGATCAGGTCATGCACGATAATTCCGAAATCTCCGGTTACCGATATCCCCCAGTCATCGAGGATGTTCATGGCGTCCGATCTGTACCGTTCACGAGCCAGATAGACGACTCCCTTCAGCAGTTCAGGTCCGGAAAGATGGCGACGTACCGAGAGGAAGCCGACCGACATGTTCAGCGCGTCCAGGGTAAAGTAGTACGCCTCAGGTGAATACCTGCCACGCTTCACCGCGAGCTTGTAAATCGTGCGGTTAATATTGTCCATTCCCGGTTCCACGCTGCCGTCCACTCCCCGCGCTCAGATCGCGAATTTGATGTTCATGACATCACCGTCCTCCACACGGTACGTCTTTCCTTCCTGCCGTACCAGTCCGGCTTTTCTGGCCCCGGCCCATGATTCCGATTCGACGAGCGCCTCCACGGTGACGACTTCCGCCCTGATGAATCCTCTCGCGAAATCTGAATGGATCGCTCCCGCCGCCTCCAGGGCGGTACCACCCCGTTTCAGGGTCCAGGCTCTCAGTTCCTCTCCCCCCGTTGCGGTATAAAATGTTACCACATCAAGGGCCCGGTATGCCTCCTCGATGACCTTGAGGGCTTCACTCCGATCTATCCCGTATTCCGAGGCAAACAGGGTCGCCTCATCATCCGACAGCCGGTTCAGTTCCGCCAGCAGATCACCGGGAATCGCCACCACCCCCGCTCCCCTGGCCTCACTCCACTCACTCCAGCCGTCATCAATACGGGGCGGAAGCTGCTCATCTCCGATATTGATCACCACCACCAGAGGTTTCGCCGAGAGGAAACCGAAGCCCCGCAGGAGCCTTTCCTCTTCAGGCGACAATCCCGCCTCCGCAGCGCCCGCACCACGCTCGAGCGCTTCCACCACGCGGGTGAGCGCGCCGGCCTCGATGAGTTCATCAGAATCGGCACCGGCCTTGCTGATCAGACTTCTGAGTTTCTCCAGACGCTTCTCGGCGCTGGAGAGATCGGCGATCACCAGATCGGTCCAGCAGGTATCGAGATCAGCCATCGGATCCACGACGCCGGCAGGGTGAGGAACAGCTGGATCATCAAAGGAACGCATCACGACGATCAGCGCGTCAGCGATGCGAGCGGGTCCCAGGATCTTCTCATCGAGTCCCCGCGAATCGGTCCTGGACAGACCGGGGATGTCGGCAACCTCGATCGATACCGACGTAACCTTTGGATGGGGGATCACCGCGGCCAATCGGTCGAGCCGCGGATCAGGAACTCTGAACATGCCGAGGTGGACACCGCCCTCGCTGCTGCTCCCTTCGGCAACATCGAGTCCGGTCAGCACGCTGAAGAGCGTGGTCTTCCCCGAAAGAGGCAGACCCACCAAGGCCAGACGCATGGAACCCTCCCGTGTGATCAGGCGGCAGCGACGATACCTGCGTCAGATTAAAATCAAAACCAGTCGGTGTATACGATGTGTATCTCCCTGCCCGCGCCGCCGAGGGTCTCGGCGATATTCTGGATCGTGGCCGGCTTCCCGGAACTCCTGACGTTATCGAGCAGATTGGTGAAGATGAGTTCCAGACGGAGCCGGGGGCTCGCAGCCCACTTCACACCGAAGTTGAGGTAGCCGTTTTTGTAACCGAGAGATTTGTCTTCGTTATCGTTGATCGCCGTGTCGTATTCGACGAGAAGATAGAATTCGGGGCTGAGCGAGATATCGATACCGCCGAAGAAATTCAGATCATCGTCGTCTTTGTCCTCGAGGCTTTTGTTGATTCCAAAGTGCGTACCCATCTCGAAGAGGAATCGCCAGTTCTTGCTTGCGACGGCATAGATGCCGGGGGATTTCACCATGTAGCGATCCGGATCTTCATCCCCCAGGGATTTGTCCCCCAACCAGGGCCCGTACCCCTGACTGGCGTATCCGATCGCTATGGCGGGCAGGTGGACCGTTTCGGATATGACCCGCAGTTTGACCGCGGCCTCCACGTTGGGGTTCCATTCGACTTTACCCCGTCCGACCACGTTGCCGGCCCCGTAGCTGATGCCGACGTTCATCGATCTGAACAGACCGATCGTTACGAAGGAGTAGAGTCCGCCCTCCGGGTACATGCGGAGGTCGATCTCAAAGGATCCCCGCTCCAGAAGACCGGCGATCGGCATGTTCGCGAGGCTGGTGAACTGCAGGCCCTGCGAATACTCCGCACTGGGCGGCTGCATCGGCTCCTCCTGCGCAAGGGCTGCGGGAGCGGCCCAGGTCAGGCAGACGATCGCGACAGCCAGCATCGAATGGACGGCGTGTACGGGAATTCTCATGGTGGTGCCCTCGTATCGGGGTCTCATGATGACAGCTCCTGCAGAGACAGTATAGGGAAGAGGTCCGATGACCCGGTAACACGATCACCTCTGAGTGGAAATACGCGTTTATCACCTGACATGACACTGGTTTCCGTGAACAGGCCTGGAAATGGTTCACCCGGCGGTGAGTACCTCAGATCTCGAGGTCAGTGATTCCACCAGATCGGCGTCCACCTCGACCCCCGTTCCCGGCTCATCCAGTGGGAGGGTGATCGTCCCGTCACTCTCCATGCTCCATTCGGGGATGATGATATCCCGTTCCCAGTAACGGGCGCTTGGAGAGAGATCACCGGGCAGCGTGAAGCCGGGCAGAGACGCGAGCGCAAGGTTGTATCCCCTGCCGACTCCGCTCTCGAGCATGCCTCCGCACCAGACAGGGATTCCGGCTTCCAGACAGAGATCATGGATCGCGATCGAAGGCCCCATTCCCCCGACGCGCCCCGGTTTGATGTTCACGATGCGACCACTTCCCAACTCCAGCATGTCGCGCACGCGGTCGGGCCCCGTGATCGATTCATCCAGACAGATCGGGGTGGTGAGCAGCTTCTGCAGGTGGGCGTGCTGCAGCAGGTCGTCGGTACCGAACGGCTGTTCGATCATCATGAGCCCCAGGCCGTCGAGGGCCGTCAACCGGTTGGTATCCGCCGGAGTGTATGCGCTGTTGGCGTCCACCATCAGGGGGATATCCGGTCCGAGCGTGTCCCGGAGCGCCGTGAGATATTCCACATCGGAGCCGGGCATGACCTTGACCTTGATCTTGTGGTACCCCTCCGCCAGACGGGCGGCAACTTCTTCGATCAGCGCCCCGGGTGATGACTGGATACCGATCGAAATCCCGGTTTCAATGGATGATCTCTTCCCCCCGATCAGGCGGGAAAGGGCAATACCCTTCCGGCGGGCATGCAGTTCCCAGACCCCCATTTCGACGGCGGCTTTGGCCATGTTGTGCCCCCGGAAATCACGCTCCAGGAGGGGCCAGGCGTCGGAAGGATGCTCCAGATCCCTGCCCAGTACCCGTGGCGCGGCATGTTCGCGGATCATCAGCCACGCCGTATCGATGGTTTCGGAGGAGTAGTTCGGGTACTCACCGGCCACGCACTCCGACCAGGCGACGGTTCCTTCTCCATCGGTGAGTTCCAGCAGGAGGATCCGGCGTTCGAAGGTCGTCCCCGATGAGATGCGGAACGGCTCCTTCAGCTTGAGTGCGATCTCCCGCATGATGATCCGTTCGACGTTCACAATCGTTCCCCGTTATTGTTGAAGATGACACCAGAATAGTACGGTGATGCAACATCACCCGTCCAGACGCGATGAGGTGATCGTTCGCCCCTTGATCCGGTAATATCGGCCAGGCCGGGATCACACAGAGTACGGATGGTACATCAATCCTGAAGAGAAGGAGCCAGACTAGTGAACGAGAGTGCGCCTGACAGGGCCATATTCGAAGCAATACGGGAGCGATGGAGTCCCACGATCTTTTCCGACAGGCCGATTACGAGCGAGGAACTCCGGACGCTGTTCGAGGCGGCGCGGTGGGCTCCCTCATCGATGAACGAACAGCCGTGGCGCTTCCTTCACGCCACCCGGGAGACACCTGAGGCGTTCGACCGGCTGGTATCGTGCCTCGTCGAGGAAAACGCACGGTGGGCTCGACATGCTCCCCTGCTGGTACTCATAGTCGCCAGAACCCGGTTTACCGGGAATGAGAAAGAGAACCGGCACGCCTGGCATGACGCCGGCATGGCGGCTGAAAACCTCCTGATCCAGGCATCCTCAATGGGGATGCAGGGTCATTCGATGGCCGGATTCTCCCGCTCGATGGCGATCGAGTTGTTCGGGATTCCGGAGGGGTTCGAAACGATCGTGATGATCGCCCTCGGATTTCCCGGAGATGCGGAGGAGGCGCCGGAGGGAGTTGCAGTGCGACAGAAGGAAGCGCGCGCGCGCCGGCCGCTTGAGGAGATTGTGTTCACCGACAGCTGGGGTGAATCACCATCATTCCTCTGAGCGGTTGTTCGTCCCCTCAGCGGATGATCCCGGTTCGGAAACGGTCGAGTCCTTCCGGATCAGGGTCCCTCAGCAGTATCGACCCGTCACTGGTGAACGCTATGGGGAGCCCGATCTCTTCGACTGAACCCCGATACATCCCCTCCGCGGAAAAGAGATCGAGTCTCGTCACACCCGGTTCAGGTGTGTTCGCCAGCACATGGATATTCCCTGCCCCATCGATCGTGATACCGGCGATCGCCTGCAGTTCCCGCGCGAATTGAAAACGGGCCTTTGAGTCGGATGTGAGGGTGAACGGCTCGGAACTGAAGAGGGCTGTGTGCGCGAAGTAATCGAAATACCTCCTCCGGTGCGCGTCGGTGACCCGCAGATCGGGGGAGGGACATACTATCTCGAGCACGATGTCACCCCGTGCATTCCTCACTTCGAACCGGTAGTCAGGTGAAGTGACCGTGACGAGCATGTCTCCACCGGCCGACCAGTAGAACTGAGGCGAGAAGACGGGTGCCTCGAACCACCCGCGCTCATGCCCCTCCTGTGAACGGATCACGAATCCCGTCCACGGTTCCGCTCTCATGGTGGCGAGGGTATCGACGTGCACGGGACTCCCCTCCTTCCACGATCCCTCTCCGGTAAATTCGGCCAGATAGTAAAGCGGCTCCTGCTCGGAGAGTTCCGCCACCGTCAACGGCCACAGCCCCCCAGGCACGATCCCTCCCCGGGGGGTGATCGCGAAGGCATTCACCAGGCGACTGCCGCCCGGCCAGCGGACATCCCGCTCGTAGGTGCCGTCGGTATCGAAGATCGAGAACCGGACATTGCCGACATCGGAGATCCAGAGCCGATCCTCATGCATCGTCATCCGCAGGGGGTACCTGAACTCACCGGGCCCTGAGCCCTCCCGTCCGAAGGTGTTGCGCAGCGATCCGTCGGGGACGAATTCCACGACCTCATGGTTGCCGCCGTCCAGGAGGAAGAAGGAATCCCGTCCCCCCAGCACATCGGTCACCTCACTGAAGAGATAGGGCGCCCCGGTACTCCACACATCCCACTCCGCGACAGGTTCGAATGTGAGGGGATGCAGGTCGAGCTCGCCATACGTGAGGCGCACCGCGCCCGATTCAAGCCGCTCCCGGAGCGGTTCCGCCGCACCCGACCCCCGTCCGCATCCATCGATCAGGAACGGGGATATCAGCATGAGAAGGAGAAGCAGGCTCCCGATTAATCGCTGCCGGATCGTGGGGAGCGTCAGAGCCGTGGAAATCATGTCACCTTCCTATCACTGCTTGCGTGTGTAACCATGATCGATAAAACTCGTATATGCATTCAAACCTTTCGGGGTTCTCTGGCATCCAATCACACGAACAGGGCACGCAATCACGTGCTGAGCCCACAGGGCGATTTGACAGATAGAGAGATCGCGGACCGCGCGAACCGCGAAGCGGAACTGGTTCGACGGGCCCGGGGGGGCGACCTCCCGGCGTTCGAGGAACTATACCGCCTGGAAGCCGGTCGCGTTTACGCAATCTGTCTGCGACTCACCGCGGACGCCGAACTCGCTGAGGCACTCACCCAGGACACCTTCGTTCAGGTCTGGAAGAAACTGAACACGTTCCGGGGTGATTCGGCATTCGGCACCTGGCTCCACCGGCTCGCGGTGAACACGGTCCTCCAAGAGCGGAGGTCCCGGAAGCGCAGGAGGGAGAAAGAGGAACTCTCCGGAGACCTCACTTCCTTTGAGAGCGCGGGAAGCCCGCCCCTGGAAGATGAGAGAATCGACCTGGAACGGGCGATCGCAGCACTGCCCGAGAGAGCGCGGATGGTCTTCGTACTGCACGATATCGAGGGCTATCGCCACGAGGAGATCGCGAAGAAGATGAACACGAGTATCGGAACATCGAAAGCCCAGCTACACCGGGCCCGGGGGCTCCTGAGAGAGGGTCTCAGACGATGACGTGCGAACAGGCGCAGCAACTCCTGGACGATTTCATCGACAGGACCCTCCCGGAGGGGGACCGTTCCCGGCTCGAAGTTCATCTGGCCGGCTGCGAATCGTGTCGTGAGGGTCTCGCAGAACTGCAGACCCTGCTCGACGACACCGCCGCCCTGCCGGCGGAGATCACCCCATCGAGAGATCTCTGGCCGGCCGTGAGGTCACGGATCGAAGAGGAGAAATCGGCGCCGCTGCGCCTGCCCCTCTTCAGCCGACCGCAGTTTGCGCTCGCGGCCGCAGCTCTTCTTGTTCTCGTGGCGGCAGGATCGTTTGCGCTTCCACGCTTGATCGATAGGGGGATGGGATCGATAGAGCTGATGATGACCGAGTGGCACATCGGTCAGCTCACGACCGCGGCGATGGAGAGACAGTACCTGGGAGCCATCGAGGAACTCTCCTGGGCGGTCGCCGAGCGTCGGCCAATCGTTCCGGAGTCGGCCCTCAATGTGATAGATGAGAATCTGAGGGTCCTCGACGACGCCATCGCGGAGTCACGTGCCGCTCTCAGGAAGAACCCGTCCGACAGAGAACTGCAGTCCATGCTCTCGACCGTGTACCAGCAGAAGGTCGAACTGCTCCAGTGGACCGCGCAAATCGCAACCAGCAATGAATGAGGTCAAGATCATGCGTCCCGAATACACCTGGAGAATGAAGCATATCGTTTCCTGTCTCGGTATCGCGCTGATGCTGACAATATCCACCACAGGAACGGCCGACGCCCAGCAGAAGATCAATGAGAAGAAACCGGCATCTGCCGACGGACTCGTCAAAATCGACAACCTGGCAGGATCGGTTAAGGTGATCGGCTGGGACCGGAACGAGGTCTCCATTGAAGGGACCCTCGGGGAGGGAACCAAACGGCTCGAGTTCGAATCGACCCGCAACGAGATCACGATCAGGGTCGTCCTGCCCGATGAGCGTGAACGGCGAACACAGGGCATCCGCAATATCGGAGGATCAGAACTTGAGATCCGTGTGCCGGCAGGATCGCGCCTGGAGATAGAAACGCTGAGCGCAGACATCACGACCTCGGGCGTGACCGGCGATCTGCGCTTCAATTCACTGAGCGGAAACGTCGAAGTGGACGGAACAGCGTCAGATGTGTTCGTGAAGACCCTCAGTGGCGATATCACGATCAACGCTCGTCAGGGGGGAATCCATGCCGGTACGATGAGCGGCACGATCCTGATCGAGGAAGCGGTCGGCTCGATCAATGTCTCCTCCCTCAGCGGTGATATCAACGTAACCGGCAGAGCGATCGAAGATGCCGACATCATTTCCACCTCGGGTGATATCCGCTACCGGGGAGGTCTGCCCGGGGACGCGATCCTGGTCGTGGAGAACTTCAGCGGAGAGATCACCCTGGTGCTGCCGGCTGATGTCTCGGCCGATTTCGACATCTCGACATTCAGCGGTGATATCGATAACGAACTGGGACCCGAGCCGGAGAGTCGCAGCAGGTTCGGACCGGGCAAGGATCTGACCTTCGTGACCGGCGGCGGTAACGCGCGTGTGCGGGTGAAGACGTTCAGCGGAGACGTCTCTATCGAGAAATAACACCTGATCTTTCGGACGGGATGCATCTGAAGACGCCCCGGCACCTGCCGGGGCGTTTTTTATACCTTTCAACATCTATCGGCGACAACTCACAAAATTCCTTGAAACCTGCCAATCAGTCATTGATACAGTTTTCATAATTATCTGACATTATCACAAGCAGCGTACTTTATGTGAATCAGACTCAGACCATTTGTAAGATTCTCAAAACGGTTACTAAGTCCGTTTTGAAGTGATCAGGTTCTCTGATAGAATCGTATCCGATCGTTATCAGTCTATCTATGGAGGGTAATGAATGCGTTCCCCTGCCAGCCTTGCTGTAATTGTCTTGTTTATCGCAGTTGTGGCATGTTCAAACAGTGATCAAGAGCCGTCAACCCACTCTTTTCGTATCTTCGAAGAGGATGGGATCGAAGTTGCGGAGACAACTGGTGGAGCAAAATATTCCAATGAACTGTTTTATTATGAAGAGATAATTCGGTTGAAAGAGGATGAATCAGTTGAGGAGAGCCTATTAACCAATCCCATATGGATGATGATGGATGAGAAGGGTCTAATATATGTCATCGACCTCTCTGGCGGGAGAGATGGCCGCATTCTTGTATACACACTAGATGGAAAATTCAGTCATACAATTGGACAAGGCGGTGAAGGGCCTGGTGAATATCGATTCCCACAAATAATGAAGATTCAGAATGATGTCATATCCGTCTATGATTTCCTCCTTAAACGAATATCTCTCTTTTCGCGAGAGGGAGTATTTCAGGAGCTAGTGACTTGTCCTCCAGGGCAATCTGGTATGCCAACCCGTGCTACAATTGACTCAGATGATAATCTAATCATGATTTATCAGGTAATGGATCAATCCCAGGATGTATTCAGACATCTTGCCTGGAAGGCTGTTGTAGTATCAACAACAGGAGATACACTGAGTGAAATAGAAACGTCCAAAACGATTACGGGCCTACGTATTCAGGAAGGTGGTCGATCATATCAAGCCCCAGCATTTTTTACTGGTGGAGCCCAAATAGAATATCTGCCTAGCAACCATATTATTGTATTGGATGGTATTGAACCTGTGATCCAGTGGTTTATGCCAAACGGTAGGCTTACTGGTGAGTATAGATTAGGTCTAGAGGCAGGCCCTGTTACAGATGAAGACCGTGCCCCGATTGTGGCGTATTTCAACAGTGAAATTGAGAATGCTGAGAATGAGGGTGCGCGTGAGTATCAGCAGATTGCACAAAGAAATATTTATTACCCAGATCAGAAAGCTCATTGGGACTGGTGTATCCCAGAAGAGAGTGGCTACCTATGGCTCAGGAATTCATCTCCGCATTCGGAGCGAGACATCTTTTTTCTTATAAGCCCAGAAGGTGAGTACCTCGGAAGGAGTGTAACGCCCTCCACAGGAGGTTCCATTTCACAAGGTCACTATTTGCAAATAAGTGAGGACGATGAGACGGGAGAGTATCAATTGATTGTATATAAGATTCATCCAGCAGTTAGTGGACTGAGTTACCCAAACTAGGTACAACAGATATAGAGTC
>SDBT01001157.1_pt1 | contig 45508 bp, 43 predicted proteins | sample 2277101 | NCBI WGS metagenome assembly SDBT01 (sample SAMN10404973, study PRJNA504765) | marine sediment metagenome | isolation source: marine sediment core GS10_PC15, 103 cmbsf | place: Arctic Ocean: Southern Knipovich Ridge | collected 2010
TGCCGCCGTTGATGTCCACGGTCGTCACGGAGCTCAGGTCTACCCACGTCCCGGTCACCGTGCCGCCGTTGAGCGAGACGGTCCCGTCGGTGATGGTCGTGCCCGTGATCGTGGTCCCGGTCACGGCGGCCGGGGTTGCACCGCCGATCACGGCGGCGTCGATCGTGCCGCCGTCGATGTCGACGGTCGTCACCGTGCTCAGGTCCGCCCAGGTTCCGGTCACCGTGCCGCCGTTGAGCGAGACGGTCCCGTCGGTGATCGTGGTCCCGGTGATCGTGGTCCCGGTCACGGCGGCCGCTGCTGCACCGCCGATCACCGACCCGTCGATCGTGCCGCCGTTGATATCGGCGGTCGTCACGATACTCAGGTCGACCCACGTTCCGGTCACCGTGCCGCCGTTGAGCGAGACGGTCCCGTCGGTGATGGTCGTGCCGGTGATCGTGGTCCCGGTCACGGCGGCCGGCGTTGCACCGCCGATCACCGCGCCGTCGACAGTCCCGCCGTCGATGTCGGGCGTGTTGATATCGGCGCTTGTGGTGGCCTGATGCTGCTCGACCACCGTGGCCATCACGATCACGGTCACCGATTCATCGGCGCCGCTGGCCGCCGTCAGGGCGATGGCCGCCACGCGCTGGTCCGACGTGTCGTCGGTGTCCAGCACGAACGCCTTACCCAGCGTGCCGGTGGTCAGCAGGTTGCCGACGGCGATCAGCTCGCCGCTGGTGACCGTTGTCATCGTGCCGACCGGCGCATACCTGGTCAGGCCGTTGGCCGAGGCCGTCAGCTCGCAGACGCCGACGACGTTGTCCGTCACGGCGGTCGACGCGACGATGGTGTTGGCCGCCGACAGCTTGACGAACCTGGCGGTTGTGACCCCGCCGCTGCCGGCCTTGGCCCGCATCGATCCGGTCACTGGCGTTGCGGCCCAGGCCTTCTGGCCGTCAACGATCAGCATCGATATCGACGCGGCGATCATGATCGCGATCAGCCCGACGCCGACTGCATTGAAAAGTTTACGTTTCATCGTTTGTTGCTCCTTTACGGTTTCACATCCGCGATTCTCCGGTCGCGTTCCCGGCCCTCCAATCAAACGCCCAGGGGTTCCAACCCCTGGGTTTATGCATGCGTCTTCATTGTCACGACGGCGTTGCCATCTTTCAGGGCGGCGTCCATCATCGCGATGCCGCGCAGGCAGGTGACGTCCTGCTGGAACCGGACGTGCTCGCTCTGGGCGATCTCGATCGCGCCGAGCATGCCAAAAAAGTGACTTAGACGCAGGTCGCCGAAGGCGCCCCACTCGGTCGTTGCGCCGACCCCGCCGGCCGCCGGGAACCTCTGGCAGACGGTGTAGGGATAGCCGTCGATGGTGTTGGGCTCGCTGTTGCTGCCCCGGTCGTACAGGGGATGCTCCAGCGTGTCGCGGACGTTGCGCATCGTCCGCTCGGACGACAGGCTCATCATCCAACGCATGTCCTGCACGTAGTCCGAGGTAATGCCGGCGACAACGGTGCCGACCTCGGCGGCGGTGTACGCCCCGATGGTCGCTGCGGCAGCGGCCGTGATGGCGCTGACGCCTGCATCCTGAAGCAGGCCGGTGATATTGCCGTAGTCGGCAGTGCCGTCGCCGTTGACCAGTGCGTTGTCGGCGGCGTAGGCGATAGCCCTGGTGATCATCCACGCGACCCGCTGGCCGAGGGCATCCAGCAGCGTGGGGTTGCGGAAGAACTCATTCGGTATCGGCGTGAAGACGCCCCACTTGATCGGGGTCATCGACACCGTGCCGAACGTCGGGGCGCTCTCGGTGAGCGTGGCCGAGGCCGCCAGGGGATAGGCGGTCAGCTCGCCGGTCTGCTTCGGCCAGGTGGTCTGGCCGATGGTCTGCAGGGGTACGCGGTCGCAGAGCACGAAGAGCGTTCCCACCGCCTCGACGTTGGCGATCAGGTCGGCCATGAACAGATTCGCCACCAGCTCCGCGCCGCTGCCGCTTACGCCGGGGTCGAGGTCCTTGACCAGCTCATCGGACATCTCGCGTGTCCGCTTGGCGACATTGTCCTCATAGACCTTCGTCTTGCCCCAGGCCGACCGGGCGACCATGGCGCCGAACATCTCTGCATCTTCCTTGTAGCGGAAGACCCGTCGCACGCGCCGCAGGTCCATGATCTGCTCGCGGCCCATCAGCTCGACGCGATGGTCCTTGACGGCCAGGCCGTCCTTGGCCAGCTTGATCCGTGCCTCGGACTCGAGGTCCAGGTCCTTGCGCAGCTGCGCGACCTGCTCGGCCAGCTTCGGCGTCTCGCTGTAGCCGGGGGCCTCGGCCGACTCGGCGAGGTCCGTGAGCGCCGTGAGCGTATTGGCGATGGTCTCATCCGACCGCTCGGCCGGGTCCTTGGCCATCTCGTCGGCGAGGGCCTTCAGGAGTTTCTTTAGCTTGTCCATCTTGTTGAATCCTTTCGGTCTCTATTTCGATACCGCGTCGCCGAGTTCCTTCGCGGCGACGCGCGTCTTGGCCCCATTGTCCGCCGCCGCGTCAGGCCCACCTTCATCCGGACCGGGGCACGAATCCGAAGGGGGGGGATTGACGTTGTCAGGCAGGCGGTTCTTCAGCTCGTCGATCTGGTCGACGATGATTTCTCTTAGGGTGTCGATGGCCGCGTCGACCTTCCGGCTCAGCGCCGCCAGGGCGGTGATGCCGGGGGCTTCGTCAAGATGTGCGGCGACCCTCTCGGCCAGGTCCTGGGCCAGCGCATCGAGCAGCTTCTGGCCGTCGTCGTCGTCGCCGTCCCCGCCCAGGAGCTTGGCCATCTTGGCGGCCCTGGCCTGCAGGGCCTCGCGGTTGGACCCGACGGCGCAGGCGGATATCTCGTAAAGCTCGATCTCCGTGTAGACCCGGACGTGATCGTCGTCGCGCAGGTTGGCCGCCGCGAAGACGGGCTTGAGCTGGGCGAACTCACCGGCCAGGTCGAGTGCCGATCCCTGCACCCAGCGGATCGGGCGGAATCCGATGCTGAAGGCAATGCCCTTGCCCTTGGGATCGCTGGCGAGCTTCCACCAGTCATCGGCGGTATCGGTCGTGCCGAACTGGAACTTGCAGGGGACGGTCGCCTTGGTGATTGATATCTCTGCGACCCATCCGATCTGAGTCGGCTTGCCGCTGGCGGACCGGTGGGTATGGGCCGCCAGGAACGGCGAGCTGCCGGCCTTGAACTTATCCAGGCGGGCGGCGAAGGCCGACGGGAGGATCACCTCGCCGTCGCGGTCGAGGTTGATTGTGCTCGCGATGCCGTCGACCGTCCGATTCGCGGCGTCCACACCCTTCGAGTAACCGGGGATGAAGCGCTCTTTCGCCTCGGCACTGCCGGCCTTGACCTGGCCGCTCTCAAGTTTTGTCTTGGTCTTCTTGGTCGTGGGCATTGTTAGTTTCCTCAATAGTCGCGGCTGTCCGTGCCGCGATCATCTCGTCATAGGTCACGAAGCTGCGGGCCAGGTATCCCCGGATGATCTCTGCGGCGCTGGCCCTCTGGCCGGCGGCGACCCGCTTGCCGAGGGCCATGCACTGGCAGTTGACCGTCTCTTCCATCGAGCCGGATGCGAAGTCGCGCGGATAGCGAAGGCTGACCCCGCCGACGACGAACGGCTGGCCGATGGGCTTGGGGTTGGCGGCGTAGGTTCGCTCGGCGGCGATGTGCGTGTCGCGGCGTTCGCCCGGCCCCCTTGACGTTATCCAGGTCTCGTGGGTCATGCCCGCCGCCTGGCGGCCGTCGGCGCGGCTGCGGCTCAGCGACTGGCCCACGGAGTTGCGGGCGGTGGTCATCGCCTGGCGGCGACGCCCGCCCATGACGCTCTGCACGCGGTCGGCCAGGTGGCGGATGTCCTCGCCCTCGCCCAGGCCCTCGATCAGGCTTTCACGCAGGACCAGCCGCGACCGGTCGTCGATCAGCGAGCTGATCCGGACGGTCTCGTCGGCCATGGCCTGGACGATCGACGGGTCGGCCTGCAGGCGGGCGACGGCGTCGGTCAGCTCCTGGCCCTCGAGGCCCGCCTCGCTGAAGGACTGCATGATGCCGAGCTCGTTGGCGTCGGCGACGTTGGCCTGGACGCGATGACGGAATGCGGCCTTGTCCTTCTTGTTGCCGAAGACCCGCAGCAGGACCCGGCCGACGATGATCTCGTCGATCTTCTCGGCGGGGGCCTTGCCGCCTTCGCCGGCCTCTTGCCTCAGGGCCTTGAGCAGCTTGCGCTCCTGGGCGCCGAAGTGGTTCCGCAGCATGAACGCCATGCGCTTGGCCAGCGGCGACCAGGATCGGGCGAACGCTTCCCAGAGACGGTCGACGGCCGCCTTGGTCACGGCGTCGTCGAGTGCCACAGGCCTCTGGCCTGTGGCTCGATCCACGGGCGGGACGCCCGTGGCACCCTGGCCCAGACCGTCCGACCCTTCAGCCTCCGGTCCCTCGTCGAGCGGCGGGATCACGTTGCCGGATGCGACGTCGCCCGCCGGGATCAGGTTGATCGGCAGCAGGCCGGTGTCGCCCCAGGGCTGCTCGGGCATGCCGAGGTCCAGCGCATCGTTGATCGCGTTGATCGGGTAGCCCATGCCGAAGTACTTCTTGGCCGACTCGAGCCGGGCCAGGCGCATCTCCTGGACGACGGGCTGGTCCTCCACGTCGAAGTAGGTCACGAGGCGGCCGTCGAACCGCGCGACGATCTCCTGGATCGCCGGGGCGAAAAAGTCCAGGTCCGGGAAGATGGTCTGCTGGTAGAACTGCCGCAGGGCGTTGGAAGTGTAGGCCGACGAATCACCGGCCGCGTCGACCCAGCCGGCCACGACCGGCGGCACGCCCAGCAGGCAACAGATCTCGAGGCGGTTGGTCTTCTTGCCCTGGTCGAATTGCATGTCCTTCATGCTCGTGGCCAGGGCCTTGAGCTCGCCGCCGCCCTCGAGGATGATCGGCAGCTTGGTCTTGGTCGGCCCCTGATTCCTCTGACGCAGTCGGTCCAGAAATTGATCGGCCTGCTCTTGCGTCAGGTTCTGCGGGAATGAGATCACAAAGCCGGGCTCGCACGAGTTGGTCAGCGATGATGCGTTATACAGGCTGGCGTTATACTCGGTCGCGATGGCCAGCCTGCCGGGGACTGTCGGGCTCATGCCGCCGAGGGGATCGTCGGAGTCATCCCAGAGGGCGAAGTATTTGACCTCGTCGATCGCAAACGGGATGACGCTGTGACTCTTGGGGGCCGTGTACTTGTAGCCCATCAGGACCGGCATCTCGTTGCCGTCGCGCGTCCACTGCGGTTTCACGTGGCGGCCGTCGACGACGTGCAGGGCGCCGGGCTTGATGCCGGTCAGGTCCGTCATCACAATGGCGGCCTTGCCGCGCAGCTTCAGATATCCGACCAGGGCCACCATGAACTGCGGCCAGTTCTGATAATCGTTGGGGCGGTTGATCAGGTCGAAGGCCGGCCCCGTCTCGACCAGCTCGCCCTCGGCGGCCCGGCCGATGCAGACGGCCTTGTGTCCCCTGGCCGGCCGCAGCGTGCGGCGGGGCGTCCTGCGAATCCGGGCCTCGTAACTCTTGGCCCCGTACTTGAGGCCCTCGCCGCCAGTGGCGATCCGCAGCGGGATGCCGCTGATCGTCTTTTGAATCTCGGCCAGGCAACGGAAGACCCACAGGGATTGTTGATAGGGCCGCAGCGGCGAGTTGAGGCCGTCGGTCATCGTGCCTTCCATGCCGGCCATCCACAGCTGACCGTATTGGCTGAGCGTGATGGTCTTCTCGCCGCCGGCCATCGTCGCCAGCGCCGAGGCCGCCGCGTCCCTGGGGTCGTATCCTGTTGTCGCCAGTTCCGTTGTCATACGGGGACCCACACTTTCGCTGTCACGCCGGCCAGGCTCGCGGCCTTGATCGCAAGGGCAGCCGACCAGGCGATGTCGCAGTGACTTTCCGGCATGAGAGGATTGTCGCTCTCGGCGAGCTTGAGGTTATCCTTGCCCGTGCCGCCTTCCCGCTGCAGGGCGTATATGTCCGTCGCGATGAACTTGTGCGGCCCGTCGACCGGCGGGATGCGCTGCGCCCCGTCGTCGAAGGCCGTCATCAGGCCGCTGCCCAGGTCCCGCTTCGATGCACCGGTGAAGGTCACCGGCAGCCACCTGTCGCCGTAGCGATTGGCGAGCGTCTCGTTGGAATCCATGCCCAGGCCGGTCGAGTCGCCGCAACCGACGTTGGCGGGCGCGATCTCCATCGCCTCGGTTATGATCTCACGCTGCAGGGCGAAGCTCGTCTCGTGCATCAGCACCAGCGCCCGCAGGTCCTTGCGGCCGCCCGGTCCGGCCTTGTTCACCCAGAGGCTCGACAGGTGGCCGTGACGGGCGACGTCCCAGCCCATCTCCGCCCGGCCGCCGTCTTCCTTGAGCAGCTGGAAGAATCCGCTCTTCCATCCGGCGCCGGCTTCGATCTTCAGCAGGTCGAAGGGGCCGGTGATCGTCGCCGCCGACAGCTGGCCCCACTTGACCAGGGCCTCGAGGTCGCCGGTGGCCTCGCACAGATATTCACGCCGCCAGCCGATCTCGTCGCCGTACAGCTCGCGGAACTGCTCGATGCTGATATCGCGGCCGTCCTCGCCCTTGAGCGGCATCCCCTCGGCGACGGCCTGGTGGATGTCCACAACGTGGACGCTGTACTTCTCCGGAGAGCTGCGCAGTTCATGAGCCTTCGTATTCTTGCCCCGAGTCGTTGTGATGATGATGATGTGGAAGCCCCGCGTGGTGAGCGGGAAGATGACCCGCCAGTGCTTGTAACCGCCGTCGGCGAAGAGGGCGAACTCGGTGAGGATCACGTTGCCGGTCAGACCGGCAAGGGGGTCGGGATTCAGGCCCGGCAGGCTCGTCACCGTGCCGCCGTTCGGCAGGTGCAGCGTCCGGGCGCGCTGACGGAACCAGTGATCGATCTCTTTGTCGTACTCGTAGTATTCCTCGCCATCGGACGTGGTGATCTTGCCGGATAGCTTGAGCGCCGCCTTGAACGCGTCGGCGACCTGGCGGCACTTGGCGAAGGTGGCGTCGGCCTGCCGCTGGGTCTTCGATACGATGTACCAGTCCTGGCCCGTCCGGATGGCGTGGTCGACCGCCTTGCACGCGGTCACAAAATCCTTGCCCGCCTGGCGGCACCAGACCGCGACCAGCACGCGGGCATCGTCAGCGAAGAACCGCTGCTGGTACGGGTACAGCTGGATCACGGATTCTTTAAGCGGCGCTACCAAAGATGGCCTCCCGTATTTTCTGAATCTGCTTGTCGCTCAGCTTGCCGTCGCCCTTGCTGATCTTCCGCTGCGTCGCGGTGATCGCCTCGTCGAACTTCTTGCGCAGCTCGGCCAGCTTGGCGGTGATCAGGTCCGTCTCGGCGCTGGCCTTACTGAGCTTGCTCAGCGAGTCGACGAGGCGCAGGACCTGCGCCGGTTCCATATCCTCGAGCGCCGACTCGGGCAGCTCGCTCAGCGTGTTGAAGATCAGCTGCGCGGCCAGATGCCGCCCGCCCTTGAGGATGTCGCTCTGTCCGGATGCCTTGGCCGCATCGAGGACGGCGGCCGCCTTGGCGGCGGCCAGCACCACCGTCCGTTCGCGCTGCAGCAGCGCCCTGCGGTCGCGGTGGACGCTGGAGCGCCCGACGGTCACGCCTCGGTCCGGGTCCGAGAGCCAGGCCCAGACGTCGTCGATCCGGTACGTCTTGTCGTCACGCAGCTTGCGCTCGTAGTCCAGCCAGATCGCATCGCGCAGGGACCGCGCGTTCTCATCTTCGGCGACGCGCTTGGCCGTCGGCCGGTTCATGCTCACCTGCCGCCCGGCGCAGATCGCCAGGGCGTCGTAGGCTTTGCTGTGGCGGCTTCTCAAGTGAGAGACTCCTTGCCCGTGAACTCATCGATGCAATCCCAGGGGAACCTGGCCAGGACGAAGTCACGGCCGCGACTGGTGACCCGGTACATCTTGTCGGGGATCGCCTCGACGCCGGGGACGTTCTCGACGGTGATCAGCTTGTCTTCGATCAGGTCGGCCAGGACGGCGTCGATCTCCGCCTGCATGTACTGGACGCGCCCGGTGGTGAAGCCCTCGTAGACGTGGCGGGCCATGACGCCCACGTCGGGGCAGCTGACGAACGTGTTGTAGAGCAGGCGAAGGATCGCCTCTCGGATGGCCCTAAGTTTTCTTACTCGTGCGTCCATGGCTGACTCCCTTGGCGGCGGCCATCTGGCCGTTGAGGTTGCTGACGTTTGACGCCAGGTCCGTGATGCGGCCGTGGACCTTGTCGAGCTTCTCGTGTGTGCGTCGCTGGTAATCGCCAGCGTCGGAAAACATCCGCGCGAGTTCTGCCCTGGTGGTGAACGACCGGGCAGCCCGCAGCTCGCAGTTGGCCCGGTCCTTGGCCAGGTCGCCCAGCTCCCTCTCGTGACGCGTGAGGGTCGAGGCGAGCCCTTCGACGGTCTTGGCCAGGGACTTGATCGTGTCGGATAGGTCGGTAGTGCGTTGGGTGGCGATCCGAGAGGATATGACGGCCGTGAGCACGCCGATTATGATCATCGTGACAGCCCAGGTGGCCAGGTCCGTCCAGCCGCCTGCGAAAAATCCCGCCGTGCCCACGGCCAGCATCCATGCTTCAATCATCCGGAATCTCCGTATCCCAGCACGCGCGTTTCACATCTTACGTTTTTATCGTCGCTTTGGCAAATCCATTGTGCATAAATTCGCGATGTTTATTTCTATGGCATCACTACGTTTATCGGCACCAGTAACCTTCTTGCCACAGGGGATTTATATCCATGCGCCTAAGGCCTTAGGGCCCCGTCTCAGGTTCCTCGTCCCGGTCCCACTCGAACAGATACTTGTCGGCGATGATCACGCGGATGCGCCGTGGCCGCTTGCAGTCAAACGGCCTGCCGTCCTTGGTTCTCGGCACGTCGCGGAGATAGCCGCCGTCGACCGGATCATACAACTCGCCGTCTCTGCCCAGGACCCCCGTGCGATGGTGGGGGGTGAATGTGATGCGCACAAATCTTCGTCCGTCGGCGATACGAACGGCAAGATCGACCCTGTCGCCTGAGTCTCTATAGACCGTTCCGTCGTGGCCAACGATCTCCAGGTCAAAGGGGCCGACGTATTCCGGCGTGGGCTGGCGATTAGGCCAAAGGTCAGTGCCCTGATGGAGGGGCCACATGACGTAGTTGAAGCGGCCGCCCCAGTGGCTCTTGCCCCGCCCGCCGACGCGCTCGTGCGACGGCACCACGATCACCGTCAGGACGACCGATGCGACCAGTAGGGCCGCCGCCCACAGAATTATTCTCCGCTTGCTCATTGTTCTCCAGGCTGATTGTAGACAGGACCGGAACCGAGAATCAACCACTGCACGGACACATTGTGCTCTAGAGCCAAGCGGGCCAGGCGTGTGAGTATCTGGCAGTCGATTTGCCTGAAGGCCCCGGCTTCCAACCGAAAGATCAGATTCTGAGCGTATTCCCCAGTGCGGCCAAGCCGGTGGCCCATCTCTTTCTGGGTAAGACCCAACACGTCGCGAAGGGCTCGCACACGGCGGGCGAAATTTTTCGTGTCTTGGTTCCGAGGTTCCAACTTTGTCTTATGCATCAGCAACGTCTCCCGGTGTAGGGAAAGTTGTGGGCGGGACGCGGTGACACTGTAACGAGCCTGCTCCCGATGTACATCGGGACACGCCCCGCCCAGCGATACCTACCGCGCGACCGCCGCACGCAGGACGGCCTCGACCGCCCGGCAGTGCAGCTTCAGAAGTTCCGTGGCGAGCTTGACGATCTCGCCGTGCCGTAGCTTGACGCGTGCACGCTTCCTGCTCTTGCTTGGCTTCATGATGCGCTCCCGAAAAGGTGGCCGACCCACAGGTGTGAAGTGCAGGACCCGAAGGAACTGCGCCCGCAAGCCGGCCATGTTGGGAACTAGGTAAGCGAGTCATGCACTTCACGCCACCATCGTAACCAACCCTCCGGGAGGTTGTCAAAGCGTTTTTCAAAGTTTTTTTCTCTGTGCAATCTGTGTCTATGCAGCGCCCTTCGCTGCCGGGGCCGGCGGCGCCGCCGTCGCGGCCTTGACCAGCTTGTCGCGTACCTCGTCGAGCGTGCCGGCCAGGGACTTGAGCAGCTCCTTGGGCAGCAGGACCTGGGCGTGATCCTTGCCGACCTGGGCCAGGACCTCGCGGCCGGATTCGGTCTCGGCCAGGCGGCGCACCATCGTGTCCAGGAACGTCGCGACGTTGACGCCCTCGGATGCCACCAGGGCCGCCAGCTCATCGTTGTGCCCCGCCGAGGTCGGCGTCTCGTGCTCCATGAAGTCGAAGATCATCTGCACGGCGGCCATGGCCGTGCCCTCGCGGCGGTGCAGGGCCGCGATGAAGAAGTGGCAGCGTCCGCGCATCATGTTGGCCGCGATGGTCCTGCCGTAGACCGACCGGTCGCACTCGCCCCAGACGTACCCGCTGCCGGGGATGCCGACGATCTCGTGGCGGTGGCGGTGCACGCGGGCGTACGCGACCAGGTGCCGCAGGCTGCGCGTGTTGGGAAGCTGGAGCGCTCCGGCCAGCCACCGCCCGCTAATACCGTCCCTACCAAAGCTGGTCAGGCGACGGCAGAGATCATCGACCAGGTAGTCCAGCTTGTGCCGTTGGTCCGGCAGGCCGCCGATCCCCAGGGGATCACCCTTGGGGCGCGTGGCCCGCTTCGACTTGTACTCTGAGGCGCAGCCCGCCAGTTGTCTCGTCGGGATCGTGTCGGTCATGATGGTGCTCCTTGTGTAACCGCAGAGGCCTTGGCCGCTTGCCGTCGGCGGCGGCGGGCCGCCATCTCCCGGCAAAAGTCGCAGCAATACTTCCACTGTGCCGAGCGGGTGCGAAAGGTTCGCCGGCAGTAACCGCAGATGACCCAGCGGACCGGAGCCGGAGCTCGGGTGACGTCGCTCATTGTGTTGCTCCTTGTGGAACCGCAGGGGCCGCACGTTCGACGCAGCCAGGGCCCTGGTTGCAATCCTGGTAGTAGGGGCCGAGCCTCCGTTCAAACTCGGCAACCGCTTCACTGAATGCTTGCGGGTCCGGCTTGCCGTTGCGGTATCCGCAGAGCACGAGTTCAACCCTTGTTCGCGTGCGTCCGTTCCACGCATCCCAGCCGCCGATTCCGTTTGCGTATACCGTCCAGTCGGCGCGGTTGAAGTCGCTCATTGTGATGCTCCTTGTGTAACCGCAGAGCACGCAGAGGACGCAGAAGCTCGGGCGCGAACTTCTCGGCACTGCTCGCCGCCCGGCTCGAATCCGACGCACGCGTTCGGGCGCGTCGGGTATATCTCACACGTCCGATCGCGCAGGTGAAACGGGCACGGATTCTCTGGCCCGCACGCAATCGACCAGACGGGGCCGTCCATGCCTTTGAGTTCCTTACACTCGGCCGCGATACGTGGCTCACGCCAGGCGTCGAGCTCGGTCGCTTCGATGATCAGACCGACGCAACAGAGCCCGCACTTGCGGCATAGCGTCGTCGGTTCCTCGGCTGGCGGTTTACAGTGGGGGCACTTGCCCTTTTCGTACCAGCCGCAAGAACACTTCTTCTCGGCGGGCAGCCTTGACAGGAATCTCATGTCGCCAAGCTGCTCGCTATTGAACATGCCTTCAGCAGCCGCCCTGCGAGTGTGTCCGTCGAACGCTTCTAGCCCGTCGCTCATTGTGTCACCTCGAAGCACTTGCCCGAATACGCGAGCCGTTTGATCCAGCCGAGGGCGTGGAGACTCCAGCGCTCGAGGATCGCCCGGTTCACTGCCGGCCAGTCTGTTTTCTCTGGAGAGCGGAGGGCCATCGCGTACGTTTTCGCGACGCTCAAGCGCGTCGCCCCGGTCTGCTTGATCTCATACAAGAGCGTTGCCTCCGCGTTGAAAATATCAAGCTCGAGCGCGACCTTCACGACCTTCATGCCGTCGCCCCCACGGCCGCCGCGATTCCCTGCGCGACCGGGCCCGGCCTTGGGGCCAGCCAGTTGCCGATGATCTTGACCCTGTCAGGCCAGAGGTCGCGCGTAGAAATCACTGTCCGCCATCCCTGGAAGCCGCGCATCGGGATGGGCCTGATCCAGTGCCAGGACGGCGCCGCCATGAATACATAAGTCCCCGGCGGCCATAGGTGGCCGGTGGTCTCGCACCGTACGGGGCGAGCCCTAACCTCGACACGGCTGACGACGGCGAAGCCCCGTACGTACCCGTCCTCAACATAGAAGACGCGATCACCGGGGATCACCGCCACGGCGCGAGTAAACCGCCGGAAGTATTCCCCGCCTCCGGCGGCGATGCAGTCCGCCGCCTCCTGGGCGGCCGCCTTCATCTGCGACTTCGGTGTCGTGACTATGATGTCCATCAGGCCCCTTCCCCTTCCATCGCGTTCAGCATCGACTGGGCTTCGTGCATAGCTTTCATGAGAGGCCCGCCGCACAGATCGACGTGCTGCTGAGGTTCGCCTGGTCGGCAAACCTTGATGACTCGAACGCCAAGGCGGCCGGCCGTGGCCTTGAGTCTCTCGGCATCCTGGTCCAACAGGTGACCCCAGGGCCGCCCGGCCTTGGCTTCCCGTTGGAACACGAGAGGCGCACCGGGCCAGCCGCGCACGTAGTACACGTGCAGAGCCTGGTGGCCTGCAGCCGCGTATGTCCTCGCCTCATCTATCTGTCTACTGTTGAACAGCCTCATGCCGTTCTTCCTCTGCGGTCTCTGTGGCAGGGCTCATCTCTCTGCGCCACTCTTGGCCCAGGCAGCACTTCTTGAACTTCTTTCCTGATCCACACGGGCACGGATCATTCCGCCCGACTCTGCGCTGGCTGAATTCGGCCACATCAGGATTGTTGATTGCGGCATGGGCCTTGGCGAGGCGCTTTGCTCGCAGGTCCTTTTCACTGTCGCTCATAATCAACTCGCGTGTCACGATCCCACTCGCGGATAGTTCTTCCTGCATTGTTGCTCTCCTTCTTCTCTGCGTCCTCAGCGGTCTCTGCGGCGTTGCCACTTCCGGTAGCCCGTCGGGCCTCGGCGGTACAGCTCGCACATATCGTCCACTGTCACCGCACCGACGCGGGGGGCGTAGTGGGCCAGCCAGGCGGGGATCAGGCGCCGGACCTGGTCGAGGTCGTACGGGTCCGGCCAGACGCCGAAGAGGCGCCGGCAGTCCCGCTGCCAGATCGGCGTGACCTGGAACTCGCCACGCTCGCCCGCCTTACCCACGATGCCCCGGCGGCTCTTGGGGTCCCGGCCGCAGCGGCTTTCGCGCCGGTGGATCTCCGCGACGGCGAGTCCATAAGGCCGACCTGCCGGACGCGGACCTCTAACGTCAGCTTGCGTTTTCGGACCAGGAGCTTGACGCGGGCCTCCCATCTGTCGAGGACGGCGAGCGCTTCCTTCTTGGCCCTCTTCTCGGTCGGATAGAGACACGGGTCGGTCGACCAGATGTCCCTGGGCTGGGGCCGGCCCTGCACGATCCACCAGGTTGTCCGTTCCTTCTTGATAGCCATAAGCGGGTATCCTCTCCGGCAGCCAGAGCAGGAACACGATCGCGCCGGCGATGTACGCCAGGCCGATCACGGTGCCGATCGCGCTGCCGATTTTCCTGAGCTTCTCGATCATCGGTCGGTGTCCTTTCCGCCCTCTTCGGTTTCGTCCATGATGGTGATGGCGGACATCGTCAGCATAAATTCCGAGCACCTGCCGGCCGCGCCGAGGCGCTTTCGTGCCTCGGTCAAGTACTTGTTTTTTACCTCCGGCGGCAGGGCCTTAAACCTTGCCCGGCGGGCAAGTTGCGAATCCGACTCGGCGCGTTTGGCGGCGGCCGTTTCATGGTGCTGGCGGGCCATCCTGGCGCGGCGATCCGCATCGCGGGCGGGGGCCTCGCGGGCGTCGGCCTCGGCCTCGATCCACTGCGTCACGACCTGGACCGTCATCCAGTTGTCGTACCGCTTCCACTTGCCGGTCGACCTCTGCCAGGCCTGGCCTCCGTAGAACTCAATCGCGTCGCAGACCTGGTCCGGCGTGAAGACCCGCAGCACGGCGATGACCTCGATCATGCGCGGCGTCGTCAAGATGCGGACCCTGCCCACCGGGATCGATTCGTTCCAGGTGCGGGCGATCAGCAAGATGCCGGCCTCGACCTGGGCGGCGGGCGTCACGCTGTCGCGCTCGACCCACCTCGCCGAGAAGATGAAGGCCCTGGCGACCTCGGTCGCCACTGCGGACCCGTCGGTCGACGCCCCAGCACCGGCAGGTGATGCGAGGGAGGACGCCTCGCCTGGAGCGCCGGCCGTCAGGTCCGCTTGTTTGTTTATTGCCGTCATGCGATCTTCCTCAGCCCGTCGCACGGGGCGTACAGCTCGCACTCGTGGCCGAACATGTACCTGCATAGATGGAACGTCGCCGGCTCGCGTTTGGGGTTGTCGCAGAAGTAGCACCCGCAGAAACCGCCGTCGGGACGGGGCTCTGACAGCATGCCGCACTGCGACCAGTGGCAGCCGGCCGCCCGGTTGGCGATGGTCTGATTCATGCCGCCCCCTTCGCTCGCCGGCGTTTAGCGATGGCCTTGAGGCCGTCGAGCAGCCGCCGCAGCCAGTAGGCGGTCGCCGTATCGAGGGACTCACACGCCCCCCGCGACATGTGCCGGCCGGCCAGGAATGCGTCCAGCTTGCCGTTGCTCAGGCCGAGGCCGGAGCCGGCCTTGCGGCAGGCGAAGACCAGGGCGTCGGTGGGATTGGCCTGGGCGTCCTGGGCCTGCCAGTAGCCGGCGGTGCTGCCGGCCAGGCGGCCGCTGCAGCGGCACTCGTAGAAGGCCATCACGGAGATGAAGCCCCGGCGGCTGGCGGCCGGGTCGGCCGCCGAATAGAAACCGCCGAGCTGCTGCTGGATGGTCCGCCGCTGATCCTCATCCACGCCCGCCTGGCGGGCGGCACAATGCAGGGCTCGCTTCTGTCCGTTGGTCAGGGGCATCGTCTAGCCCACCTTCCGCAGCCGTGGCCGCGTCTGCTGCGGCTGCCTGATCTCTATCCGCTCGAACGCCCCGCCGCCGCACTTGGGGCATCGGTCCGGCTCGAGCTTTGTTCTAACGGCCCAGCCGCAGCACGGGCAATCCCACTGGATCGTCACCTGGCCGAGCAGCTTGGCCACCTGCCGATTGACCTGGGCGATGCGGCGGGCCTCGACGGCGGCGGCCTTGGGGCGTTTACATCGCGGCGACTGGCCGGGCTGGAATCCGAATCGCCTGGCGTGGGCGCATCGGCTGCGGTGCTTGAGCTCCTTGCGCTGGGCGGGCGTGGTCCCGGCCCGCAGCACGCGGGCCAGCGTCTTGTACGCCACGTGATACGCCTTCATCAGAGCCCTGGTAGTGGTCTGGCCGGCCAGGTACTGCCGGACGATCTCCTTGGCGTCGGCCTCGACGTCGGCGGCGTTGCCCTTGCATCCGGGGCCGGCGGACTTGGTCATGTATCGCCGGGCCTGGGCGACCTTGGCGGCGCTGGCCGTGCCTCTGGCCGCTATGCTGTAGTGGGGGGCGCAGACGTTGCGTGAGTGGACGGTCCGCCCACACCACGGGACGCCGCAGGTCATCTGTTTATTCAGCATCGTTGTCTCGTTTGCTCTTGATCCAAAGGGCGACCAGGACCGCCGCGCCGAAGATGATCGCGACGGCGCCCAGCCAGACCTTCCAGTCCTTGGTAATCAGAATCCCGAATTTTTCCGCCAGCTTGTCCATGGGTATTCTCCTTGTGTTGATTGCTTAGCATCCTTCGATATCTGCGTACTTCCGCCAGCGACTTTCCATGGCGGCGCCGGGCACGTAGAAGCCGGTGCATGCCTTCATGCACGTCTCGCCGATGTCATCAAGGGTGCCGGTCTCCAGGAGATCAAGGCACTGGAAGCAGTACGGCCGGTCACCGTTTATGATCTCTAGTGCTTCGATCTGATCCGCGTCGCCGAAGGTTGGGGGCTTATCCCGGAAGGCCGGCCCCCCAGACGGCGCAGCGATCTTGATCTCAATCCGTTCAGCACTCCCGTACATGCGTCGCCTCCTTGCAGTGCTCGGCCCAAAGCCTGAGGACCTTGGCGATCTGGTGCGGTCCGACGAATTGCCGCTGCTGGAACCTGAAGGCCATGTCGTCGACGAAGTCACTGTCGGCCTTCGGCAGGTCGTCCTTGATCCGCCCCAGGTCGTCAATCTTGAGTAGTAGTAGGTCGTACGGGGTCATCGCTTCTTCCCGTTGCGGTCCCGGCAATCAGGGTCCCTGCGGTCGACCAGGCAAATACGGAATTGGACGTTCGACCTGCAGGCATCGGCGCGAAGGTCGCGGATGACCTGGTCGACTTCCTTGCGTGTCGGGATGACCGGGCACGGCACCGCCGCGACCGCCCAGCGATCGTCAGAGCGGGGGTAATTGCTCTCGATGATGTAGTAGTCAGGATGCGACAAGGTTCATGGTCCTTGCGACGTTGAACATGACGCCCAGGGCGTCCATCGCCGCCTTGTGGGCGCCCTTCCGTGTCTTGCAGCGGCGGCCGGTGAAGATCAGCTCGGCGGTCTCGATCTCTTGAATCTCGACGTAGTAGCCGCCCCCGTTGGCGTCCCGGATCATGTCGCTTCTGTAGATGCTCATTTCGAGTCCTTCCTATTCGTACTCACGCTCGTCGCTTTCGATGGTGCCGGCGGCGGCCCGTCGTCTGGCACCGGTGCGAGGAGCCAGGCCGCCAAGAGGACCGCCGCGATCAGCACCACCAGGAGACATCCTGTCGTCGGCCTTGCGTCCATGCTTGCACCTATGCGGCGGCCTGCTTGGCCGCCGCCTTTGGGATTGAGGTAAAGGGCTGGGCCTCGTGGGCGATCTCGCACTCCGCGCCGACCAGCGGCGCCACGAAGTCCAGCTCAGCGACCGTGTATCGCGGCTTGGCCCCGGCCGCTTCGGCCACGGCCTGGGCCGTCTGCAGGCGGGCGACCACGTTGCGAAGGGCGCCCTCGGTGGCGGCGATCTTGGTCAGGAACCGGTAGGCGTGGGCGTCCAGCGGGCGGTTGTGACCCATGGCCGCCAGGAGCGAATCGGTCACCTTGCGGACGTCGGCGACCGATATCGTCTCGCCGGCCTTGACCTGGTAGACTGCTCGGCAGCGCGACCGCAGCTGCTCGTATCCGCCCGCGATACCCTTGCGGCTGTGTAGCTCGACGTCCAGCCGCGCGGTGTCGGCCAGGACGATGCCCGCGCGGCAGCTGGTGTCGTCGTGGAGGTTCCTCAGGATATTGAGGGCACGGGGGTCCAAAGTGGTCGCCTCATCGATCAGGAGCAGGAACGGGTCGCCCTGGCCCGCCGCGTACTTCTTGGCCAGGACGTCACGCACGGCCCGATAGAGCGTGCCGATATTCCATCTCTCTCGCGGTCCCAGGCGGAGGCCTTTGGCCAACTCCATCAGTAACTGCCGCTTGGAGCTGAAGGCCTCTCCCGCGTAAAGGTACAGGCACCTGTCACCGCGACGCCTGGCAACCTCTCGCAGGGTCGCCGTCTTACACCAGCCTGCGGGCGTGATCACAAGGCCGATGGCGGGCATCGCCCAGGCCCGATTGCAGACGGCCAGGATGCTCTTGCTGATGGCGGTTGAGACGAAGGGAACCTCGGGGGCCTCGGCGCGTGATTGCCGGTCCGTCAGCCAGCGGGCCATCGCCACGAGGACCGGGTCAGACTTGCCCCGGTACTTGCCGCCCACGACCTGGCTGACCACTGAAGCGCTGACGCTCAGGATGCCGCCGAGGCGGTCCCGTGTTATCCGCTCGGAGACCATTACCTCCTGAACGCGGCGGCGAATGTCGGCCCTTTTGCGGTCGGTGAGTTTGGCGTCCATGCCGGTGGCCATACTTGTTCTCCCTAGCGATTCAATCCGTGCGTTTGTTGTCCTGTTCTGTTGTCTCATCTCTCGAGTCCTCATCATCTGCGGCAACTAGTAAATCCAGAGCGCTGGCAGGTGGCTGCCGGACCGCCTGCGGCGTCTCATCATCGGTTCCAGTGGCCAGGAGCTCGTCTGCCGACCGAGCTGCGGCCTTCGTTCTGCGCTTGCGTCGCTTGGCCTCTGCGGCGGCCTGGGCGGCGATGTCGAGCTGACCGGTGAGCTGGATCACGACCGGCGAGGCCGGGCGGATGGTGCGGGGGTTGTCGAGCTTGCCGAGCTTGCGGGCGGCGGCCTCGCTGGCGGCCAGCAGCTCGTTGCCGGCGTGCTCGCGGAGCTCCGCGACCTGCCGGGCGTAGCTCTTATGAAGGGTCCGGCGCAGGGCCATCGTGTCGGCCAGGGCGGCGGCGTCGGCGCTGCCCGCCTCGGCCAGCGGATGGATGCCGGTGCCGACGTACGGCGTGGCCGCGCACAAGAATTGGTCGCTGGTGCCGTCGAAGACATAAATACAGGATGGGTCACCCTCACGGTAACGGTAGACGACCTTGCGGCCCTGATCCCGGCCGCTGGCGCCTCGCCGGTCCTCAAGCTCGTTGGACCAGTAATACTGTCCGAAGGCCTTCACGTAGATGCCGTTGGCCTTCACGCACACGCGGACGGACGGCATCATCAGGAGCATCAGCGTCTCGATGCCCGGCCGCTGGGGCGTGTAGCCGTCCGGCGTGAGCTCCGCCAACGCCCTGGCCGGCGACAGGCCGGCGGCGGCTTTTGAAGGGCTTTTACGGAGGGCGTAATCGGTCATTATCCAGGTGTCAAAGGCCTGGGAAAAACGCTCGACGGTCAGACCGTCGGCGACGAGCTGGGCCTCCTTGCCGCGCAGCTTCTTGAGCCGCTCGGGGCGCCGCTCGGCCGACCGGCCGCAATAGGTCGGCCATGTCTTGTCGAAGTGATCGCCGACGATCGAGAAGTAGCTCTCAATCGGCTTCGCTTGGGCGTTGTAGACGATGGTAAAGTGCGACGCGATGCCGAGCAAGTCGAGCATCGGCTTGACGGCCGTCTCGGCGACGATGCCCTCGCCCTTGCGGGCGGGCCGCCGGCGGCCGCCGGCGAATCGGTACATGCGGAAGTCCTTGCCGTTGTCGAGGATGACGGAGTCGGGCTTGCCGTGCTCGATCACGCCGTCTATAAAGGTTTCCATCACACGGTTGCCGGTGGGCGAGTCGAATGCGATCTTCCAACAGACGGGCATCCAGGACCGCGCGTCGACGAACATGGTCAGCCAGGGGCGTTGCCATCGCCACTTCTCGCGGCCCTTGCTGTCCTTGGTCCGGACCGGGAAGAGGACGTCGAACTGCCGATGGTCGGCGATCCAGCAGCTCATCGCCGGGACCTGCGTCCAGTCCCGCTCGACGTGGGGCAGGTGCCGGTCGCGAAACGCCCTGGGGTCGCGGCCCAAGGCCTTGAGCTTGGGGTCGAGCTTACTGACGGCCCAGCGGGTGACGGTCCTCTCGGACGGCCAGGCCCAGCCCTCATCGACCGCCCTGGCCGCCACGCGCTCATATAATCGCGGCATCGACGGCAGGGCCTCGTCGAGGTACAGGCCACAAAACATATCCCAGGCGGCGGGGCTGCAGGACGCCGGCTCGGCGCGATACCTGCGGTCCAGCAGGCCCGCGACCCCGTGCTTCCGCAGCGCTGTCGCCCACCGCTCGATACTGCGGACGCTCATCGGATGGTCGCGGTGTGATCGATTCCAGCCGTCGGCCCAGATGCGCCGCCACTGCGTCACGCCCATGCCCGCCGGACGCTCCGCCAGCGAGGCCTCATAAGCCAGCACGGCCTGAAGGCGTGTCTGTATGCCGCGTCGCTTCGCGGCCGACAGGCCGGCCAGCTCGTCACCGGCCAGCGCCAGCGGCGGGTCCATCCCTGCCGACAGGGCCAGCGCCGGCCTGCAGGCGGGATCGACCCACCATGCCGGGCCGTCAGGTGTGCCGGCCTGCCGGGCGGTCAGCCGCCCCTGGCGGCATAGCCGCCGGACGTGGCGCGTGGTTTTGCCCAGGACCTGGGCCGCTTGAGTTGCGCTTAGCCATCCCGGCGGCGGGGCTTCACCGTCTGGGGCTGGCAATGGGCGTGCTGCGTCCTGCATTATCGAGTCCTCTGGATTGGCTGCCGGCCGTGTTGATCCTGCTTCCATCAGGCATTGACCTGGTGGTTTTTGTGTTGACGCCGTGGTAGTTGGCGCCTACAATATTCTGGTTGCGGAAGTTCGAGGTCATCCGGTTTTATCTCGGCAATGTGACATCTGTGGCATCACTATAATATACACGTGGTAAAACCGGAAGTCAAGTGAGTCGGAGAGATTTTTTCCATGGATGAACAATCCCGGAAATGGGCGATTGCACTGGGCAGACGCTTTCGCGAAGTGCGACAGGCCGCCGGGCTGAAGCAGAAGGATGTGGCGAAGAGGCTCGGCCTCGGCAGCCAGAACGCGATCACCCGGCTGGAGCGCGGCACCTTTACGGGGCTGACCGCGCTGGTGCTCCGAGGTATCATCGCGTTCGCCGCGCAGCAGGGCGCCAGCGCCGACTGGCTGCTGACGGGAACCGACCCCCTCGATAGGGCCAGCCGCGAAGACCTGATGCAAGCCCTTGGCCGACAGATCGCCGAGGAGTTGGCCACGCAACAGGCCCTAAAGATCGTGCCTCGTGATGTGCCTGCAGCTCCGCCGCGAAGGCAGAAGGGCAAGCCGGCGGCCCAGCAAGTCATCCGCCTGTACGATCCGGGCTTCCAGCAGATCGAGCGAGAGCAGCGGCCGCCCAAGTGGCAAGGCAAGTTCGTGCCGATCATCGGCCGGCTGGCTGCCGGCGAGGCCGCCGACACATCCCAGGCGGAATCGTTCGAGCCAGGTGAGGCGGACGCATACCTTGTTTATAGAGGGGCACCGAAACATGCCTTCGCGGTGCGTGTGGTCGGCGACTCGATGCAGCCCGATTACCGAGATGGCGACATGGTCGTGGTCGACCCTGGCCGGCCGGCGACCTCGGGCGTCTGCTGCGTGATCTATTCACACGAGGGGGCCGAGCGAACCGCCAGGCTCAAGAGGCTGAGCGTTCGCGGCAAGACCGCGACGCTGATCAGCCTGAATAAGCAGTACCCGCCGGTCAAGGTGCCGGCGGCGCACATCCTGGCCTATGAGATCGCCGCCCACCTGCCCTGGGTCACCACAAGCGACGGAGGTTGATGGCAGGCTCGCTAGGTTTCTCAGCCGCCATCCCACCTTCTGGCCCCAGGAACCGACCCGGACTTTCACCCGGACATCCTAGCCCCGGCCATGCCTGGCGCTGCGGAGAACCCGACGTCGAGGCCGCCCCCGGCGCATCTGTCGTTTTCGTCCAGGCGGTTCATCTAAGCCCTTAGTATCCCGGCCTTTTTCGCCCTATCCCGCCTTATCCCTTCCCCGCCAAATGCTCTGTCCTGGTGTACGAATTCCGGGCCTCGTCGGCGTGCGGGGTGGCGGCGGAGTGGCAACATTTGGGTGAAACGATTGGTTGCCGATCTTGGGGGCGGGGAAGGGCTGGTGGCTATAAGTACTTATATTATAGGTACTTATGAGAGACCTTAGCATCGCAGCCAGCCGAGAGGGTGTTGCGTATCGTTGCGATAGTGTTGCCACCTGATTTGGGCCTGCCTTGGCGTCGCGACCGTCATTATCGCTGCGGGAAGATCATCGACTCGGCGAAGAGGCTCTGGAAGTTCGGGTCCTCGGAGAGCTGGACGTGGACGGTTTTCCTTGCAAGCTGCTCGGCGTGCTTTCTCGCCTTGGTGGAGACCAGAGCACACCTTGCCCCGTTCAGCGAAGCGTTGCCGACGTACTGTATTCGCTGGCGGTCTATGTCGGTCGGCAGCAGGCCGATCCGCTGGGCGTTGCTGCGGCGGATGAAGCTGCCGAATCCGCCGGCGATGAGAACCCGCTTCAGGTCGCTGCTTGACAGGCCGGCCTGCCGTGTGAGGATGGTCACGCCGGCACGGATTGCGCCGGTGGCTAGCTGAAGCTCGCGCACGTCGCGCTGGTTGACGGCCACCGCGCCGCCGGCTCCGGCCCGGCCGGCCAGCAGGAAGCTCACCTGCCCTTCGTTATCGGTGAAGACCCGCTCGCGCAAGGGCAGGGGCAGTGAATCGGGCAGTTCCTCGGTGGGCAGCAGTCGCCCCTCCGGCGTGACGATACCGGCCCTGAGAAGCTCCGCCGCCAGATCGACAAGGGCGCTGCCGCAGATGCCGACCGGCTCCGTGCCTCCGATAACGCTCAGCCGCACGTCGCCGTCGAAGACGACCTTCTCGATTGCTCCTGTTGCGGCCCGCATGCCGCAGGATATTCTGGCCCCTTCGAACGCGGGCCCGGCGGCCGTCGAGGCTGCCCAGAGCTTGCCCTTGTGCGCCAGGACAATCTCCCCGTTCGTGCCGATATCGACCATCATGACGGGCCCGTCCATCTCGGCCAGGGCGGTTGCCACAAGGCCGGCAACGGTGTCGCCGCCGACGAAGCCGCCGATGACGGGGAACACGTAGATCGCGGCGGCCGGATGAATGCTGATGCCGATTTCGTCGGCCGAGAGGACCAGGCCTCTGCCGTGTGCGGGGACAAAGGGCACGTGGCCCAGCGGGGTCGGGTCGATCCCGCAAAGCAGATGCTCCATGGTGGTGTTGCCGGCGAAGGATATCTCGTAGATCCTTTCGCAGGGCGTGCTCGCATCTCGGCAGAGCCGGTCTATCAGTTCGCTGATGACCTTGAGGACCGCGCCGCGAATCTCGCGCAGGCAATCGGGGCTGGAGCCGCTGCGCTGAATCCGCGACAGCACGTCGTCGCCGTAGCTCACCTGCGGATTGATGTCCGAGGCAATAGCTAACTCCTCGCCGCTGCTCAAATCGAGAAGCGATCCGACAACCGTCGTCGTGCCGATGTCGAAGGCCACGCCATAGCACTCGCCTGTCGTGTCGCCCGGCTCGAAATCGATCAGGTGATGATCCACCAGCACGGCCGTGCCCTTGAAGTCATTCTGCCGCAACAGGCTCCCAAGACGCTGAAGCATCGGCAAATCGGTCTTGACCTCCCCGATCTGCTTTTCCAGGCGAATCAGGTCGGCGTCGTGGTCGTCCAGTGCGGGCTGCGACAGCTCGACGTAGACCTTCCGCACGGCCGGGCGCACATCCGGCACGGCGCCCGACTGGGCCTCGGCCAGTATCTGATGCACGTCGGCCAGGCGAGAGGTATCGGGGATGTGAACCACGGCCTCGGCGCCGACGGCTGACTGGCACGCCAGGCGCCAGCCGGCATCCAGCTCGTCGTCGCTGAAGGCCTGTCGGTCGGCGTCGGTCGGCTCGCGGACACCGGTGGTGATGCGGATGCGGCACTTGCCGCAGGTTCCTGAGCCGCCGCAGGGCGTCTGTATAGTCAGGCCTGCGCGTCCGGCCGCCTCCAGCAGCTTGGTTTCGGGCAGGACGTAGACGGTGCGTCCCTGCGGTTCGAAGGTTACGCGGAACTGCTTATCCGACATATTCCCGCTCCGTATAGGCCCACGACTAACGCGAAGCCGCCGATGTCCGAAGCAATGTGAGATGCTAAAGGTTCAATGCAGGTAATCGCAAGTCCGGATCCGGCGCAGCGGTCAATCATACATCCAGGTTCTTCACCTCAGTAGCGTGCTGTTCGATGAATTTCCTGCGGAGTTGTACGTCTTGGCCCATGAGCAGGGTGAACATGCGTTCGGCATCCTCGGCCTCGTCGTCGGTAACTCGCAGCAACACGCGGCGCTCGGGGTCCATGGTGGTCTCCCACAGTTGGTCGGCGTTCATCTCGCCCAAGCCCTTGAATCGCTTTACCTCAATGCCCTTCTGGCCGATCTTCTGCACGCCGTCGGGAATCTGCGAGACGTTGTCCAGGTCGCGGGTGTGGTCCTCGTTGACCAGCACGAACTTTGCCGGGGGCTTCTCGCCGGTAACCATCTCATCGCGCGTGGTGAAGTAATCGGCCATGTCCAGGCCGCGGGTCTCCAGCTTGGCAATCATCGCTTCGATGTCCTTTACCTCGTGCAGTTCCGCACGCTTCTGGATGCGGTTCTTGACCGGGCCATTGCCATTGCCGTTGTCGCCGCCGTTGCCGTTTTCATCGAAGGCGCTATCCGGGTGCTCGAGCAGGATTTTCTCGTATTGGTCGGCCGAATGGCAAAAGGTGTTCCTCCCGTCCAGGAGCACCCAGTGCGTGGGGAGCTTGCCGTCCTTGCGCTCAGCCAGAAGCTGCTCGAAGGAAAGCCCGCGCCGCTCGATGATTGTGGCCTTGTCGGCCAGCTCCTCCAGCAGATCGACCAGGTCGCGGAGCTTGGCGCCGGAGTACTCTGCCAGCACCTTGGGTTTCTTGCCGGAGGCATCACGGACGTTCAGCGCCGTGCCGTCCAGGCCCCACTCCATGAGCGTTTGCCTCATCTGACGCTCGTTCAGAACGTACTTCTTGAGCTTCTTCTTTTCTATCAGGTACAGCGGGGCCTGTGCGATGTAGATGTGTTTGTTGGTAATCAGCGGCCTCATGTACCGGAAGAAGAACGTCAGCAGCAGTGCCCGGATGTGGCTGCCGTCAACGTCGGCATCCGTCATGATGATGACCTTACCGTAGCGAAGCTTGTCGAGGTTGAACTCATCCGCCCCGATGCCGCAGCCGAGGGCGGAGACGATCTTCTGGATTTCGGCAAAGTTGAGGATTTTGTCCAGCCGGGCCTTTTCAACATTGATTATTTTGCCCTTCAGCGGCAGGATCGCCTGTATGCCGGCGTCTCGTCCCTGTTTTGCGGGCCCGCCGGCGGAATCCCCTTCCACCAGGAACAGCTCGGTGCTCATGACGTCCTTGGAGCGGCAATCGGCGAGCTTACCGGGCAGCGAGCCGCTGGAAAGCGCCCCTTTGCGCCGCGTGATATCCCGGGCCTTGCGGGCCGCGTCGCGCGCCTGCATTGCCTGCATGGCCTTGTTGACCACGCGCCTAGCCTCGGTGGGGTGTTCCTCCAGCCACACGCCGAGCAGCTCATTAACGGCCTGAGTTACGAAGCCCTCGACCTCGCTGTTTCCGAGCTTTGTCTTGGTCTGGCCCTCGAATTGGGGTTCGGGCACCTTGACGGAGATGATGACGGTCAGGCCCTCGCGGATATCGTCGCCGCTGGGCGGGCTGTCGTTCTTCAGGAGCTTTGCACCGCGGGCGTAGTAGTTTACCGTCCGCGTCAGGGCGCTCTTGAAGCCCGACAGGTGCGTGCCGCCTTCCACCGTGTTGATGTTGTTGGCGAAAGAGAACACCGTCTCGGCGTACCCGTCGGTGTACTGCAGGACAATGTCCGCCACCATCCTGGAAGCTTCGTCTTCCTTGTGGATCTGTATCGGGCGGTGAAGTGCCTGCCTGCCCTCGTTCAGGTGCTGCACGAACGCGATCAGGCCCTTATTGAACCGGAAGGCGTCTTCTTTGCCTGTCCGCTCATCCTTGAGCTTGATGGAGACGCCCTCGTTCAGGTACGCCAGCTCGCGCAGGCGGTTCGCCAGCACCTCGTAACGCAGAGAGATGTCCGGGAATATCTCAGGGTCCGCCCTGAAGGTGACCTTCGTGCCGGTGCGCTTGCGATGGCCGATCTGCTTGAGGTCGTCCACCGTGTGGCCACGCTCGAACTTCATGGAGTACACGTTGCCGTCGCGACAGACCTCTACCTCGGTCCATTCACTGAGCGCGTTGACCACCGAGGCGCCCACCCCGTGCAGGCCGCCCGATACCTTGTAAATCGTGTGGTCGAATTTGCCCCCGGCGTGGAGGTAACAGAAGACCACTTCCAGCGTGGAGACCTTCTCCGTGGGGTGCGGGCCGACAGGTATCCCCTGGCCGTCGTCGACAACCGTGCAGGACTCGTCCGGGTGAACCGTCACCGAGATGTTCTTGCACTGCTCGGCCATCGCCTCGTCGATAGAGTTGTCCACAATCTCCCAGACCAAGTGGTGAAGCCCGCGCGAGGTCGTGTCGCCGATGTACATGCCGGGACGCTTCCGGACCGCCTCCATGTCCCGCAGGACCTTGATCTTGCTCTCGTCATACGTGCCCACATCCTCCGCAGTTTCGCAGGCAGGTACGTCGTCAACGGGTGGTTGCTTCACAGGGGCCGTATCCTTGGCCATGTCCTCTATCTCCGATCCAGGGCAGCAAGAATCACGCCTTTCTGCCCGCGGGCCGGGCAGAAAACGGCGCGAAACCAACAACACATTATCCCTTGTCCTAAGGCCGGATGCCAGCAAAATGCGGGGCCAAAAGTGCTGTGGCGTGGCCGTTTAACCCGAGGCCCAGCCGCGGATTACTGAAGGCATCTGCCCTGCGCCTGCCTGCGGCTGGTATCGGCGTCCGGGCTTCTGTTGTATAATCTCAGCCGATGAAGGCACCGGCGACAGTGATACTGGCTCTTTGCATAGGCCTTACCGGCTGCAACGGCGTCGGGCGTTCGCGGTCGACGCCCACTGAGGTGGCCGAGGTCGTCGATATGCCGCCGATCTCCGTGCAGCAGTCCCGGGCGTATCCGGAAACGGTGACGGGAGATTTCGTTTCGCTGTGCGATTTCGAGGATGTTCCTTCCGGCCCGAAGGGGCACCAGCAGGTGGAAGACTTTTCGATACAGCCGTTGGGGGACGGACATCGAAAATTCGTGGTCAACATTACCCGGACCGGCGCCGGGGCTATGGAAGTGGCCCTGATGCCCAAGAACCACCTGTTCCTGACCATACCCCACATCCACGACTTTACCGAGTACAGCCTGCTTTCGATATCGCTGTACAGCGAGGCCTTGCGGGATGACCTGCGCGTAACGCTTGGGTCGGAGACGGCCTCATGGCGGTCACATCGCACGATCGTCAGGTCGGGCTGGAACAACGTCCTGATCGACATCCAGAGGCTCGGAAACGTCAAGAACTTCAACAGCAAGCATGTGCGGACGCTGGTGATAGAATTCGCCGACGCGACGGGCCAGGTGACATTCAACATCGACGACATACTGCTCATTGACAACCGGCGGCAGATCGAGCCGATACCCAAGGGCCTGAAGTTGGACAAGATCGGCCTGGACTACCGCCTGACGCTGCCCGGGCGCCGCTCTGGGCTGAAGCTTACGCAGAGCCCGGACGGTTTGTGGCGGCTGGGGTCGGACGGCCCGATGGTATCGCTTGCCGGGCCGGGTGGAACCTGTGCAACGGACCGGGAGGACCTTGCCCTTATGGGCGACAGGAAGGTGGGGTACGTCGAGGTGGTGGAACACAACGCCACGCGGCTGCGTCTGAGGAATATCTGGTACTTCCCGACTCGCGCCGGGGAATGGGCCTCGCTGGCTGTCAGGCAGATTCGCTGGGACTACACCTTCTATAGCGACGGGCGGCGGATCACTCACGTGGAGCTGAATAACGCCGGCGGGGCGGAAATCCGCGCGGTTCGGCTGAAGCTGCCTGCCCCAGCCGCCTGGACAACCGGCAAGTTCGCCGACGAGCTGCTGGTCGGCCGGTTTGCAGGGCCGGTTGCGCGGTGGGGATACCTCAGTGCGCCTGCCGGGCCGAAACGCGATGCGCTGCACCGTGACTACATCGCCCCCGGCCGCATAAGCAGGACAATGGCAGATAAGGCCCATGCGCCCGGCGACAGCGACCGGGATGGATTTGATGAGTCGCAGGGGTGCTACTTCGTCAAGGCGACGAAGTCGGGACACTGCCGGTTTACCATCGTGCCGCCTGCGAGCGGGCTGCTGGTGGATCCGGTCTTCCGTGTCGCCGGGCCGTGGAAGGGCAAGGTCCGCGTCTCTGCTGCGGGCCTCGGCGTCCGGGACGTTACCCTCGCCGCGGACGGTTCGGCGTTGTTCATCCTGCCTGGACAGATCCGTTACCCCCTGGCGGTGGAAGTTGCCGGCAAGATCGCACCCTCGGACGAACCGTAGCCTCAAAGAAGGCGCACTGGATCGGAAAGGAACTGCAGTGACAGCGGCCTGCGCAAAGGGCAGGTGGATCTGGCTGATGGGCGTGGTCCTGCTTGCGATCCTGCCGGCGGCGTGCACCAATTCGCCCTATCCGGAAGAGGAAGAGGGCCAGAACATCCTGTACACGACCTTCATCACTGAGCCTAACCACATGGACCCGGGACAGTCCTATGCGGCTTTTGACCACAGCATCATCGGCAATGTCCTCGAGACGCCTTTTGAGTACCACTATCTCAAGCTGCCGTACGAGCTTATTCCCATGACGGCCGTGGAGGTCCCCAAGGCCAAACAGCGAGAGGTGACCTTCGGCAAGAAAACCTACAACGCGACGGTCTACACGATCCGGCTCAAGCCGGACATCATGTATCACGATCACCCGTGCTTTGTTCCGTCCAATCTGAAGCTTGAGGAAAAGGATGTCCGGGGCGTCCGGGCCGTTTGGGACATCAAGCCGACGGCTACCCGGGAAGCCCTGGCCAAGGACTACGTCCACGCCATTCGGCGCCTGGCCGATCCCCGGCTGGCCTGCCCACTGTACCCCACGTTCGCCAAGCACTTTCTGGGCATGGCTGAGTACCGGGCGGCCTTCGAGGAGAAGCTCGAGAAGGTCCGTGAGGCCCGCAAGGCGGCCGCCGGCCCGCTCTACAATCCCGAGCAGGACGAGAAGTACAATCCCGTTCGCATCGACTGCGGTGAGGGGGCTGAGAAGTTCCCCTTTGTGAAGGAGATCGACAAGTACACTTTTGAGATTGTCCTTCAGGGTCCGTACCCGCCGATCCTCTACTGGATGGCGATGCCCTTCTTCTCGCCTGTACCGGCCGAGGCGATTGAGTTCTTCAATCAGCGCCCGCTGCTGGAGCGGAGCATCGTCTTCGACAAGAACCTTGTCGGCACCGGGCCGTTCATCATGCGGCAGTTCGACCCGACCAACCAGATCGTCCTGGAGCGGAACCCGAAGTACCGGCTGGAGCGATATCCATCCCTGCCTCGCCCGACGGGCGACGATCCGCAGGCGCTTCATCGCTACGACCAGATCAAAGCCGCCGGCATCCTCGAGAATGCGGGCAAACGCCTGCCCATGATCGACCGCATCGTCTGGCGCATGGAGAAGGAATCGATCCCGCGATGGAACAAGTTCCTCCAGGGATACTACGACGACTCGGTAGTCCACGGCGACTTCTTCGACCAGACGGTCAGTCTCAGCTCAGAGGGCGATTCGGTCCTGACCGACGAGCTTAAAGATCTCGGCGTGAGACTCGCGACATCCCAGTTGGCGGGCTTTTACTACTACGTCTTCAATATGAACGATCCCGTGATCGGCAGAGATGCCGGCGAGGCCGGCCGCAAGCTCCGGCACGCGATCAGTATCGCATTCGACACGGAGGAGGAGATTGCAGTCTTCGCCAGGGGGCGCGGCATGCCCTCGCACGGCCCGATCCCGCCGGGGATCTTCGGCAGCGAGCCGGGCCGGATCGGCATCAATCCGGTCGTGTACCGATGGGACGCCGAAGCCGATCGGCCCGTTCGCCGGTCACTGGACGAGGCAAAAAGACTGCTTGCCGAAGCGGGATACCGCAACGGCTACGGCAAAGACGGCCAGCCGCTGACCATCCGGTTCGTCACCGGATGGAGCTCGGCCGAGGGAAGAAGCCGCGTGAGGTTTGTCCGTAAACAGTTCGAGAAGCTGAACATCCGCCTTAAGATCGAGACCAGCGACAACAACCGCTTCAACGAGAAGGTCCGGTCGGGCAGTTTTCAGTTCATTCACTGGGGCTGGCGGGGCGACTACCCCGACCCGGAGAACTTCCTGTTCCTTATGTACGGGCCGCACGGCAAGGTCAAGTCCGGCGGGGAGAACCACTCCAACTATGACAACGAGGAATACAACAGACTGTTCCAGCAGATGGCCGCCATGGAGAACACTCCCGAGCGGCTGGAGATCATCCGGAAGATGCTTAAGATTCTGCGCAACGACGCGCCGGTTATCTTCAGCTACCACCCGGTCGGCTATGGGCTGTATCACGACTGGTATCGCGGCGTCTGGCCCAACGCTATAGCGATGAACATCCTGAAGTACCACCGCATCGATCCCGTGCGCCGGGCCGCCTATCGCAAGGAACATAATACTCCCAGGGTCTGGCCGGTTATCGCCTTCCTCGCCCTGCTTGCCCTTTCCGCGATCCCCGCTTTCCGCGTTGCGGCCAGGCGGCTTCGAGAGGTGTAAGAAGCCATGATCGCCTACATCATCCGCCGCCTGTTGTACGCCGTGCCGATCATTCTGGGGGTCGTCCTTATCACGTTCGTGCTGTTCTTCATCGCCAACACACCGCAGGATATGGCCCGCATGGCGCTGGGCCCCAAGGCCACCCAAGAAGCCGTCGACGAGTGGGTCAACGCCCGCGGATACAACCTCCCGCTGTTCTACAACGCACAGGCCGACGGTCTCGACAAGCTCACCTCCACGCTGTTCTACAGGAAATGCGCACGCGTCATGGTGTTCGACCTGGGCCGCTCCGACATCACCGGGCGAGACGTCAAGGCTGAGATTATCCGGAGAATGCGTCCGAGCCTGGCCTTTGCCGTGCCGTCGTTCATCCTGGGCATGGCCGTCTATATCTCGACGGCCCTGATCATCGCGTTCTGCCGGGGGACGTATCTGGACCGTTGGGGCACGATCATATGCGTCCTGATGATGTCGATTTCCATGCTGTTCTACATCGTCGGCGGGCAGTTCCTTTTCGCCAGGTGGCTGAGGCTTTTTCCGATCTCGGGCTTCGACTGGGGAGGCAGCACGGCTAGGTTCGTCTTCCTGCCGGTCATGATAGGCGTGGTAGGCGGCATCGGAGGATCCGTGCGATTCTACCGTACCGTGATGCTGGAGGAGGTCGCCAAGGATTACGTTCGGACCGCCCGGGCAAAGGGCCTCCCAGAGAGCGTGGTCATGTTTCGTCACGTCCTCAAGAACGCCATGATCCCCATCCTCACCAGGGCCGTCATGGCCATTCCGTTCCTGTTCATGGGCAGCCTGATCATGGAGTCCTTCTTCTCGATTCCCGGACTGGGCAGCATGACCATAACCGCCATCCATGCCCAGGACTTCGCTGTCGTCCGCTCCATGACCTTCATCGGCGCGGTCCTGTACATCATCGGCCTGTTGATGACGGATGTCAGCTACACGCTGGTGGACCCACGGATCACACTGGGTGTGAGCCAGAGGCGCAGCAGCCTTTGGGGCATGTTTCTGGGCCTGCTGCTGCTATCGGCAGTTGCGGCCGGCGTCCACCTGGCCGTGAAGACGCTGACAGGCCTGCCGTTCGATAATCCGGCCGTTACCAACGTGGGCCTGGCGATCGTCCTTGTGGGATTCGGCGTGTTCCTCATCCGTGCCCGAGGTAGCGATCTCTGGCCGCGGGCATGGCGCCAGGTGCGGCGCAGCCCCCTTGCGATGATCTCGCTGATGGCTATCTCCGTTTATGTGCTGATCGGGATCCTGGACAGCGTCTCGTGGCGGGACGTGGAGCGTCCGGCTGGGGCCTCGCCCGGCGCCAAGGTGGTGCTGTCGGAGCCGCGGACCGGTCTGGAGCGCATCCTTGGGCCGCTGCGCCGCAGCACGGAGAAGACCTACTCTGCCCCGCTGGCGGACCGGCTGCTGACCAAGGAGACCGTGCAGGACAAGGTCGGCAAGCAGACCGTGTGGCGGCGCGAGCATCCGCCGCTGGAGCATAAGCGCGGACATCTGCTTGGGACGGATAAGATCGGCCAGGACGTGCTGTACATTACGCTCAAGGGCGTGCGGACCGGCCTGATTATCGGGGGGCTGACCACGCTGATCGCCGTGCCGTTCGCCATCTTCTTCGGCGTGCTGGCGGGGTTCTTCGGCGGCTGGATTGACGACGCGGTCCAGTTCGTCTACATCACACTGGCTTCCATTCCGTGGGTCCTGCTGGTGGTCTGTTTCATGCTGGTCTACGGCCAGGGCATCGTGCAGCTCTGCGTAGTGATGGGCCTGACTGGATGGGTCGGGCTGTGCCGCCTACTTCGCGGTGAAACCCTCAAGCTTCGCGAGCAGGAGTACGTCCAGGCCGCGCTGGCCCTGGGCGTGTCCAAGCTCCGCGTGATCGCCAGGCACATCGTGCCGAACGTGATGCACCTGGTGCTGATCAGCATCGTGCTGCGATTCAGTGGGCTCGTGCTGGCCGAGGCCGTCCTCAGCTACATCGGCGTCGGCGTCGGGCCCGAAACACAAAGCTGGGGATCCATGATCAACCAGGCCCGCAGCGAACTGGGCCGCAGCCCCATCGTATGGTGGAACCTGGCGGCCGCCTTCATTGCCATGTTCGCCCTTGTACTGCCGGCTAACCTGTTTGGAGATGCCCTACGCGACGCGCTGGACCCGTCGCTTCGCGTCCGTGGGGGAGGAGAACAAGCATGACGCTTCTGGAAGTAAAGGACCTGCAAACCTTTTTCCGCACCACCGGCAGCCCCCGGAAGGTGATTGACGGCGTGTCGCTGTCGGTTGACAGCGGAGAAACGCTCGGCCTGGTCGGCGAGTCCGGCTGCGGAAAGACGGTGACCGCGCTTTCGATCATACAGCTCATCCCGCGCCCCGGCTACGTCGCCGGCGGATCGATCCTCTTCAAGGGCCAGGACGTCGTGCGGATGGCCGGCCCCGACAGACGCGCCCTGCGCGGGCGGCACATTGCCATGATCTTCCAGGAGCCCATGACCAGCCTGAACCCCGTCCTGACGGTGCGGACGCAATTGCTGGAGGCGATTCGACGCGGCGGGAAGCAGGACGGGCAGGGATTCTCGCGGGCAGACCAGATCGAACGAGCCATCGAGGCGCTGCGGCTGGTCGATATGCCCGACCCGGCTCAGCGGCTGCGGGAATATCCCCATCAACTGTCAGGCGGAATGCGGCAGCGAGTGATGATCGCCATGGCGCTTTCGTGCAGGCCGGACCTGCTCATCGCCGACGAGCCGACCACCGCCGTCGACGTCACCGTCGAAGCAAAGATCCTCGACCTGTTGCGCAGCCTCCAGGAAAAGCTGGGCACGGCCATCCTGTTCATCACGCACGATCTGGCGGTCATTTCGGAGATGGCCCACCGCGTGGCCGTGATGTACGCGGGCAAGATCGTGGAGATGGCCGCAACGGCTGATCTGTTCGACCGGCCTGCGCATCCGTACACCGAGCGGCTTCTGAAGTGCCGGCCCACTCGGACCCAGCGTGGCCGGTGGCTGGAGACCATCAAGGGGATCGTGCCCGATCCGGAAGATTACGCGCCGGGCTGCCGCTTCTGCGATCGCTGCCCGCACGTGTTTAAGCCTTGCCAGGGAACCGAGCCGCTCCTCCGGGAGATTGAGCCCGGCCACGTCGTGGCCTGCCACCTCTACGATGATAGTGCCAAGCCGATGCTCTCGGTCGAGACGCCCGCGTTGGAGCAGGCTGTGTCGGCCCCTGCCGCAGAGGAGGGCTCCCTTCTGGATGCGCGGGCGGTCGTGAAGTACTTCCCCATCCGAAAGGGCATTTTTCAGCGTGTCGTGGGTCACGTCAAAGCCGTCGATGGCGTGGACCTGGCAATCCGGCGGGGCAGCACGGTGGCGCTGGTCGGCGAGTCCGGCTGCGGAAAGACCACGCTGGGCAAGACGCTCATCCGCCTGCTGCCGCCCACGTCGGGAATGGTGCGTTTCGGGGGCGAGGACGTGATGTCCTTTGGCGAGGGGCAACTGCGGACCTTCCGCCACAACGCGCAGATCGTGTTTCAAGATCCCTATTCGTCGCTCAACCCCAGGATGATGGTGCGAGAGATCATCGGGGAAGGCATGCGAGTTCACGGCATCGGTACCACACCTGCCGAGCGACAGGATCGAATCAAGCAGCTTCTGGCCGACGTGGGCCTCGATCAGCAGGCAATGACCTGCTACCCGCACGAGTTCTCCGGCGGCCAGCGCCAGCGGATCGGGATTGCCCGCGCCCTGGCCGTCGAGCCCAGGTTCGTGGTGCTCGACGAGCCCACAAGCGCTCTGGACGTGTCCGTCCAGGCCCAGATCCTCAACCTGCTGCGAGAGCTCCAGGGCCACGGCGAACGCCGCTTGACCTACCTGTTCATAACGCATGATCTCGGGCTGGTCGAGTACCTCGCCGATGAGGTCGCGGTCATGTACCTTGGCCGTATCGTCGAAAGAAGCGACACGGAAGCGCTTTACGACGAACCGCGCCATCCGTATACGGAGGCTCTGCTGTCCGCGATTCCCAGGCTCGGACAGGCCGGGCGAAAGGGTCGCATCCTCCTTGAGGGCGACGTGCCGTCGGCAAGCAATCCGCCGGCCGGCTGCCACTTCCATCCTCGCTGCCCGCGCGTCATGGACATCTGCCGCGAAGTCTATCCGCCAGTAACCGATCTGGGCAGCGGACGGGCCGTTTCCTGCCATCTGTACGGCAAGTGAGTGCCGCCGCTTCGCGCCCATGCGCGCGAGCTGTTCGATCACGTGCCCGCCGAGGCCGCCAAGGCCAAGAACCATCGCCTTGGTCTCAAGGAGCTTGATCTGGCCGGCAACCTCGGCCACCCCGATGTTCCCCTGGAACCAACCCGGCACGCGCCCAGCGGCGAGGGCCGGCAAGTCCTCTGATGCCTTGGGGGGATGTTCCATGCGGACCTGTTCTGGGACGGAAGATCAGCCTCCGCCGATGGCGGGGGGGAAGATGAAGACTTCGTCATTGTCCGACAGTGCGGTCTCGAGGTCGGCTTGCTTGCCGTTGACAGTCATGATCCGGACGCACTTGATCGGCAGTTCCAGGTATTCGGCCAGATCCCGGATCGTTGCCGGCTCCTCGATCCGGGTCAGCCCGTCTTTGTCCTCTTTCGCGTACTTCGCGAAAAGGGAAACCAGTTTCACCTTTAGCTTCATATCACCATCCATACGACCATGCCCATCGTTCGTCCCAGACCGCGGGCGTAATGGATCATGCCGGTTCCAGCGCCAGCCGTTGGAGCGTGGCCGTCGTCGGGATTCCGTTGTCGTCCCATCCGCGGATCTGGTAGTAGTCCTTCATCAGCGTCTCAAAGGGAATGTGCTTGCCGGCGCGGAACCCTTCCTTGGCGGACCGGTACATTGCCTTCGGCAGCACATCGGTGGCCCCGTCGAATCCGTCGCGGATATTGAGCAATCGCTGGACAGTAAAGCCGCGCTCGCCCGCTTCGAACAGTTGCTCGACGGTGAGGTCCCAGCCGGTGATGGCGTTGTAGAGTTCGGCGACTTCGGTCATGGTCAGGTCGCCGCCGTCGATCATGAACAGGCAGATGACGATGGAATTGGCAAGCACGCCCAGATCCTGGGAGCGCACGGCCACGAGGCTTTGGTTGTCCGGCTCGAAGAACTTGACCGTGCCCTCGGTCACGCCCATTTCGGGAATAAAGAACCCGCCCATTTCGACGTCTTCGCATGGCCCCCGGAAGTGGCATGCGCCGCGGGTTCCCGTGGCATAAGTCGGTGCGAGCGAGATGCACGAACGCGGGTCGTGCGACGGGTAATCCAGCCCTTTGCTATGGACCACGGTTTCCACGGAATCCGGATGGATTCTCTCCGCCGCCTTGAGCGTGCCGTCGGCGAAGATCGCGCCGAAACCTGTCTTGGTCCCGATTTCCTCGGTCAGCTTGACAAGCGTCATGCCGTCGCCCCATTCCAGATTGTACTCCCGCGGCATGACGTCGTCGCTGATCCAGCCTTTCTCCTTGCACTGCATGGCGAACGCTACCATCGCTCCCACGGAGATGGTGTCCACGCCGCAACGGTTGGCGACGTCGTTCGCCTTGGCAACCGCTTTGGGGTCGTCGATCAGGCAGCACGTGCCCATCAGACCGAGCGTTTCGTATTCCGGCCCGGCGCCCTTGGTGGCGTATTGGGCCGGTTCGGTGACTTCGATTCCGCGATGGCAGCCGATGGGACAGTACTTGCAGGGGATCGGCTTCGCTTTCAGGACCTCAGTGTAGTTCGGCGCGCCAAGCGATTTGGCGCCCTCCGGGAAGACGTCACCGTCCCAGTACTTGATCGGCATATCGCCCAGACCCTCAGCCGTTTCGCACAGGCCGGGGGTTCCATGTTTGCGGAACTCATTCTCGATCGTGTTGTCGTAGATCTTCTTGAAGAACTTCTTGCACAGTTCCTTCGTCTTCTGCGGATCGGCAACCGCCGCGGTCTTGCTGCCCGTGACCGCCACCGCCTTGAGGTTCTTCGTCCCCATCACAGCGCCCAGCCCGCACCGCCCGCCAAAGCTGTGCTTGTCGACCACGACACAGGCGATGACCACTTCCTTTTCCCCGGCCGGTCCGATGCAGGCCACGGCCAGCTTGGGGTCGTTGTTCTCCTGGCGGATGGCGTCGACCGTATCGTAGCTGGCCTTGCCCCAGTGCGGCGCAGCGTCCTTCAACTCGACGACGTCATCATTGATGTAGAGGTAGACCGGACTCTGGGATTTGCCCTGGATGACAATCACGTCATATCCGGCGTCCTTCAGCGCGGGCCCCCAGGTGGCGCCGGCGGCGGTGTCCGCATAGGTTCCCGTCAGGAGCGAGATCCCCATGATGCTGAACTTCGCGCCGCCGGGAACAGCAGGCCCCTGGAACGGGCCGGTGGCGAAGATCAGGCGGTTTTGGCTATCGCGAGGATCTATGGGGCCGGGCAGCTCGCGTCGCAGGATTTCGGCACCCAGACCGGCCCCGCCCAGAAACCGCTTCAGGTCGTCTTCAGCAATGTCCTCCACGGAAATCTGCCTGGAAGTCAGATCCACTCTCAGCAGTTTCTGCCAATAGCCGTTACCCATCGTGTTCTCCTGATTCAATTGCCTCAAACGGCGTTATGCGTTCCACGAGATCCGGGGGCATGTCCGCGCCGAGGCGGATCGGACAGAGGCCCGAGCGGGACCTCGATCGAACGGATCACGCGGGCATGATCTCTGCAAGCCTGGCCACGTCGTCCTTGGACGCCGGGGCGAGGGGCAGTCGCGGGGGACCCACCGGGTGGCCGGCCAGTTCGCACCCGGCCTTTACCAACTGAGTGTACTTCCCCGACTGCTCCATCATCGTGAGGATCGGCAGCAGGCGATAGTAAAGCTCTCTCGCCGCGAGCGGGTCGCTATTGGTCACGGCCAGCTCGAACAGCTCCACGTGCTCCTTCGGAAGCACATTGACAACGCCGCCGACCCATCCGGCTGCGCCCAGAAGGAAACTCTCCAGCGCTGCGGTGTCACAGCCGCAGAACACCGTGATCCTGTCGCCGCAACGGCGGATGATTTCGCTCACGCGCGAGATGTCGCCGGTGCTCTCCTTGACGTACCGAACGTTCTGGAGCTCGGCCAGCCGCACGATGAAGTCGGGCGTCATGTCCACGCCTGTCCGGGCGGGGTAGTTGTAGAGCATGATCGGGATATCTATCTCACTGTCGATCACCCGGAAGTGCTCCCAAAGCCCCTCGTACGTTGGCAGGGAGTAATAGGGCGCAGCCAGCAGCAGCCCCGCCGCCCCCTGTTCTTGTGCCTGCTGGGAGTAGCGGACGACCTCCCGGGTGCTGCCGGCGTTGGTCCCGACGAGCACGGGCACTCGGCCGGACACGGCATCGAGCGTGGTCTGGACCACCAGCTTGCGTTCCTCGGCGTCGAGCGCATAGTACTCGCCCGTGCTGCCCAGAGGGATCACCCCGTGTACACCGCCGGTCTCGACCAGGTAGTTCACGAAGCTCGACAGCGTTTCGTAGTCGACATCCTGCTCCGCGGTCATGGGTGTCACCACTGCCGGGAATACCCCCTCCAGTTTGTCCTTCACGAGATGCTCCTTTTGACCCGGATACGCAAGACCATCAACCAGTGATTTCCCATTTGACTCCGGCTGACCCCGCTGGCCAGCACCTGCGAGACCGTATTGTAGTCGCCCCACGCCCCCCGAATGCAAGAGGAAACTGCCGAACGGAGTCGGTAAGGAGCGATAGGAGTTCCGGCAGGTGGGCCCGCTGCGGCACCTGGGCCCGCCCGGCCGACAGCGCCGCAAACGCCCGCTTCATCGCCTCGATCGCAGGGGCCATCGGCAGCGCCTCCCGCACGTCAGCCGCGTTCAACACCAGCATTCCGGGCTCCTCAGTCCGGACCGGCGGTCACCGTGCCGTCCGCCTCGATCACAAGCTCCTCGCCCTGCTCTATGCTCCGGTACGCCTCCTCCCCCAGCACCACAATCGGCAGCGACCGGTCATACATCTCGTCCGCCACAATCGCCCCGACCGCCGCAATCGCATCCGTCCGCATATTAATGATCCCCGCCGGGGCCGTTCCCGCCTTGATGCTCTCCAGCAGCGTCGCGCTGCCTGTGCTCGAGCCCTTCCCCCGCGGGAAAACCAGTATCCTGCCGGCCGCCACCTCGCCCGCCTGCTCTTGCCGCGGGTCGATTATCCGGCCCGTCGCCACCTCGTATCCGCCCCAGAAGCACAGCGGCTCGCTCAGCACCAGTGCGGCCCCGCGCGCGTCGCCGGCCACCACGGCCCTGCCTTTGAGAATCCTGGCCATCACGCGTCCCCCCGTCGCACGCAGCCCTCGACGGCCGACCGCACGCAGTCAGCCATCGAGCCGAACGCCACCTGCATGCCCAGCTCGCTCGGCGTGTAGTACGCACACTTGCCCGAGTCGGTCATGACCACCTTCGTCCCGGCCCGCACCATCGGCGTGTGGAACACGCAAGTGTCCAGCGTGATCCGAACGCCGAACGCCGTCAGCTCGTCAAGCCAGCCGCTCCGCAGCAGCAGCGAGTACGACGCCTGGCCCGTGATCACGATGAACTCCACGTCCGGATGCAGCTTTGCCGGCTTGGCCGCCTGGATCAATTCCGTCAGCTTGCGGAACTCCGCGAACGAATAATGCGGGCAGCCGAGCACCACCAGGTCCAGCTTCGCACCCTCCGCCGCCGTGGATAATTCTGCCAGCGCCTCCTCCCACCAGGCCGGGCCGATCTCGATTACCTCCTCCGCCTCCCCGCCCCCGAAGGCCTCCTCCAATGTCGCAGCCTCGGGCGTTACGCCCACCGCGTGGAACAGGGCCACCGACCCCGATGAAGCCGCCGCCGCGCAAAACGCCTTCAACTGATCGCCCGTGACGGCCGCCGGAATCCCCTCGATCACCGGGATCTTCTCCTCGACCAGCAGCCCCACGAGGTGGCCGAACACCGGATAGAAGATGTCGCTGTCCAGCAGGTCGTCCTTGAAATCGACCAGCTTCAGGAGGATCTGGCCCTTGCGGTTTTCCGTCAGGTGCAGCCCGCACCGGGGCACCCTGCCCGTCAGGGCCGCGCAGATGTCGATGTAGTCCCCGTAGCGGTTCGTCCGCGCCCCCAGCACGGAATTCGCGTAGACGATCGCGTTTGACTCGCCCCAGGCGATCTGCTGGCCGAACCGCGGCGTGAGGTAGCCCTGGTAGGGGGCGCACGTCCAGGTCGGGATGCAGCCCATGTCGGTGTACGCCTTGCCCTGCCGGATGGCCTTGGCCGCGAATGCCTCATCCACGCCGAACTGCCGCCAGTTCTGGAGGTCCAGCGGGCCCATGTTCAGCGTAGTGGGGATCACTACCCTGCCGCCCGCGGCAGCCAGCTTCTCGGCGAACTCCAGGCCGGCATCGCTCATCAGGCCGCAGCCGTCGATGTGGGCCTGCGTCACGTCCATCATCTCGCCGGCCTCGACGGCCTCAGCCATCCTGACCAGGATGGACATAGCCATGCGGGCAGCCTCGCCTCGCTCGCCCGCGAGCATCTGCCTGTCCGCATCGCTCAAGGTGATAGCCATCTTCGGTCCGATTTCTTACCGCAGACCTGTCCCTAGGGGAGAACGCCAAGGTCGAAGATCCGCCGTGGCGGAACGCAGAGTTTATTTCAATAGTAGGGTGTGCAGCTTCGCTGCACACGATTCGCTGCACAGCTTTGCTGCACACGAAATCTCTACGGACTGCCAGCTTCAGCTGGCAGTATGCGGTTAATGCAATCGCCCTGATGTTACCCACGCCAGGGCGCCGCGGCAAGGCTTCGGGAGGTCGTAGGTCATACTTGTCCCCAGGGGAGGTCATAGGTCGTAGGGAATAGGTCGTAGGTCGTAGGTCATAGGGGTTCGTCATTCGTTATTCAGCATTCGACATTCGAGATTCGCTGTTTCCCCGTGTCCCTTCCCCCAGCCGTTGGCCTTATTTTGTATTTTGATGCCTGACCCCAAATCCCCCTTGGCGTACCTTTTTCCACGGGCTCGCGCCCGTGGCTAACATGAAATCGCGCCCCGCGGGGCGGCCGTTTGTCTATGAAATCTCCGGGGCGGCGATGCGGGTGTACTTCGCCTGGTCGGCGTGCTCGGGGCAGACCCAGTAGTAGTGGCCTTCGGGGCTGAGCACTTTCTGGAGGCCACCCCAGTGTTGCTTGGGGTCCAGGTGCGTCAGCAGGTCGCGAAGCGCACGGAAGTCCGCGCCTCTGGCCCGGCCGGGCTCGTCGGATGAGCCCAGGGCCTCGGCGCGCGACTCGGCCGGATCCTCGGTGATGTCAGGGAGCTTCTTGACCAGCTCCTCAGCCATCTTGATGTGGTGCTTGAGGTCCCCCGCCGCCGATGAGGCGATGCCGGCAGCCGGGCCGGCCAGCGGCGCGGCGTACTTCAGCGCCTTGACCAGCCCTCGCACCCACGGCGCCACAACACCCAGCCATTTGGCGGAGAGGGTGAACGTGTAGTTCGCGCCTTTGACCGGGTGCCAGTGCCCCGGCTCTTCACACCAGAGATGCAGCGTGACTTTCTGGCCGATGAGCTTTTTCCGCCAGGTGCTCGTGTCGGCCGGGAGCAGCGAGAACACGCGCGGACACGCTGAGTCGATGCTTGACTGCGCCTCGTTGTACGTCAAAAGGAAACTGCGTTGCGTCAAGGCCTTCAATTCTCCCACTTGGACCTGCAAGACTTTGAAACGTCCTTGTTCGGCGGCTGCCAGAGCTTTGCTTTCAGCATGGAGCTTACGGAGGAGTTCCATCATCTCATCCTGCGTCGTCCAATCCAGGCCGAACAGGAGTGTCGACACGTGGATCATGTCCAGCGTCTTGGGGCACTGCAATTGTGCGTCCGCACGCTGCTTGGCGTACGCGTTTTGCACATCCGCCAAGTCGAAAAGGTGCGTGCAGGGCTTGTGGTCGTGCCCGGGGCAGGGGATCAGGCGGCGGACCTCCAGACCCGGGAAGCGCCCCAGCGTCAGTTCGAACCCGTCGCGAAGTGTGGCGAAGAAGTTGTGCGGACTCGGCCCCCTTGCCGCAAGCATCACGTAGTTCCTGCTTTCGCCGGAGAAGGCCCGGATCAGCCCCAGGTGCGACCCGCTCTCAAGCAACGCGCCGTTGCGCCAGTGGGTTCGCGTCGTGAAACGGTGGGACCGGGCAATAAACCACGTTGGAATCCCGGCCGGGATCGTGTTGAGCTCAAACCTCATTGCGACCTCTTTGCAGCCTTCCTCGCCCAGGATCGCCTCCCAGCGCTTCTCGTACTTGGCCGGGTCCAGCGACAGCCGCTCCACGACGATGCTGATCTCCTTGTTGGCTAGGGTCCGGTAGGACAGGTCGAACTGCTCCATCAACCGCAGCAGATGGTCCCGCATGGCCTTGGGCAGGCCCGACCAGAGCTTTTTCATGTGCTTGCGTTCGAAGAACCCCGTTCCCTCGGGGATCTCCTTGCAGTCGAGCACTTTGTATATCTGGTCGGTGACCCACTCCGGGTTCAGGAAGACCGTGTCGTTCAGCTCCTGGTTCTCGTGGAAGAAGACAATATCGCCCAGCTCGTGGAGCCACTGCGTCAGCACGGGTACGCTTTCGCCTGTTACGTCGTTCTTGGCGAGCGTCTTGTAGTATTCCTGCGGGGTGATGTGGTTCTCGGTGCGCTTCCGCACGGCGTTGGCCGCACTGAGCCAGTTGGCCGGCCAGGTCTCGCCCATCAGCGGCAGGTCGGCTGCGGCCTTGGCGATCGCTGCGCGGAGGTCATCGATCCCGTCACGGCTGATATTGCTGATGTCGTACGAGCCGATGATCTGGTCGGGATACTCCTGCTTGAGGACGGCCAGGGGGAGCATGGCCTCTGCCTCGTCGGTGTGGGCGGCAACGAGGATCACCCGGGACTCGGGCGCCCGGGCTCGGATCTGGTTAAGCCAGTAGCGGAGCCTGCCCTGCTTCCAGCCATGGCGGGCGTCCCACACCAGCAGGAACAGGGAGCGGTTGGTCAGGAAGAACTGGTGCGTGGCATGGAAAATGTCCTGTCCACCGAAGTCCCACGCGTTCAGGCGCATTGTGATGCCTTCTTCGCGGGGGTGATCCAGCGGTAAATCGCGTATGTCTATGCCGACCGTCTTGCCTTCCTCGTAGTCAACTCCCAGGAGATTGCACAGCAGGTGCGTCTTGCCGACACCGCCCTGGCCCAGCAGGAGCAATTTCGAGACCCACTGTTCCTCCTCGCCTTTATCCGCCTGCTCGCGCAGGTAGGCGAGGACTGCCTTGGTGCCTTGGGATACGATCTCCGGCGGGGGAGAGGTCAGTGGGTTATCGTCCACTTCAAAGGCCTTGAGCTTCGTCAGCTTCCCTATCTGAGGCGGCAGGGCGGTGAGTTTGTTCTTGGAGAGGCTAAGCTGCGTCAGGTTCGTCAGCTTGCCGATCTCCGGCGGCAGGGCGGTTAGCTTGTTCTCGGCAAAGCTAAGCTTCCTGAGGTTGGTCAGCTTTCCGATCTCCGGTGGGACGGCGGTCAGTTGGTTGTCCCAGAACCAAAGCGTCGTGAGGTTCGTCAGCTTGCCGATCTCCGGTGCGAGGGCGGTCAGTTTGTTATTGGAGAAGTCAAGGTCCGCAAGGTCCGTGAGCTTGCCGATCTGGGGGGGCAAGGCGGTTAGTCGGTTCCTCCAGAGGTAAAGCTCCCTGAGCTTGGTCAGCTTCCCGATCTCGGGCGGCAGGGCGGTCAGATGGTTTCGGAGGAGGTTAAGGCTCGTTAGCTTCGTCAGCTTGCCGATCTGGGGCGGGAGGGCGGTCAGTTGGTTGTGTGAGACGTCAAGCGTCGTGAGGTTCGTCAGCTCACCGATCTGGGGCGGCAGGGCGGTCAGTTTGTTGTCCCAGAGCGAAAGGTGCGTGAGGTTCGTCAGCTTGCCGATCTCCGGTGGAAGGGCGTTCAGCTGGTTGAGGTACAGGACAAGATCCGTGAGGTTCGTCAGCTTGCCGATCTGGGGCGGGAGGGTGGTCAGTTGGTTGTGGGAGACATCAAGCTCCGTGAGGTTCGCCAGCTTGCCGATCTCGGGCGGGAGGGTGGTCAGTTTGTTGTTGGAGACATCAAGCTCGGTAAGGTCCGTCAGCTTGCCGATCTCCGGCGGAAGGGCGGTCAGGCCTCGGCCACTCAGGTCCAGGATGCCCTTCTTGCGAGACCGGTTCAGTTTCAGAAGCTCTTTCAGCGTCATCTGTTGACCCCTTCAATGGGGGAATCGGTAGCCAGTAGCCAGTAGCCTGGAGCCAGGAGCCGGGGAGACAAAACACAGCAGGCCCCTTCCTGCCCCTCCCCACGGCCTGCGGCCGCGATCGAAGTAGCCCGTAGCCAGGAGTCAGTGGCCAGAAGCCAAGAGCCAGGAGCCCATGGCCGGTGGGCTAACCTCTAACCCCTAACCTCTAGCCCCAGTCGTTGTCCCAGATCATACTACACGGCTGCGGGATTGTCGAGGGCTTGTGATGGCCGCGAACCACGCGAACTACGCGAACAAAAGCAGGGTGAATCGGTAGCCAGTAGCCAGGAGCCGGTAGCCCGTCACGAACAGCCGGCTGAATAGGGTCCCCACGGCGTAGCTTCGAGCGAAGCCGGGCGGGAAAAATCGAAGATGCCCAAGCCGTCAGGGCCCCAGGGGTGTACACTGTCTATTAGTTGTTCGGGCAGCACAATGACAGAATTTGAGAACAAGCTACTGGAATTCGGGTACAAGGCGATCACTGCCAAGGAGCTCGAAGCCTGGGTCTACTCCCATCCCGACCTTGGGGAGGAATTGGGGAGCGATCTTCACTTTGAACTGCTCTCAGCCGATTTTGATGATCCAACGAGTGTCATTGATGTGATGAATCCCTGGTTTCAACAGCGATTCCCTGAAGTCCACGGAGATTTCGATCTGCGGACGATCTTCCTCCTCCAACACTCGAAGCGTGGACTCGACTACATCAAACGTAGCATTGAGCGTTATGAAAGGGCCCGAACAAGCGGATGAAGGCGCGCCGAATTCTGAAAAAGTGGCCCCGGTGTTAGGGGCAAATCCCAAATCGCAAATCGTCAACGCTCCTTCATGATGCGTGCTCCGGGCAAGGCCTTCCTGAGGGAGTCGGCCCCCGCATCCGTGATCTTCGTGGCGTACAGGTAGAGCCCGCGCAGCCCCGTCAGGCCCTTCAGGTGGGCTAGACCTGCATCCGTGATCTTCGTGCCGCTCAGGTCAAGCTCCCGCAGCCCCGCCAGGCCCTTCAGGTGCGCCAGCCCCGCATCCGTGATCTTCGTCTCCTGCAGCCAAAGCAGCCGCAGCCCCGTCAGGCCCTTCAGATGCACCAGACCCGCATCCGTGATCTTCGTGCCGAACAGGCTAAGCACCCGCAGCCCCGTCAGGGCCTTGAGGTGCGCCAGACCCGCATCCCTGATCTTCGTCCCGGTCAGGTCAAGCTCCCGCAGCCCCGTCAGGCCCTTCAGGTGCGCCAGACCCGCATCCGTGATCTTCGTCTCCCCTAGGTAAAGCTCCCGCACCCCCGTCAGGCCCTCCAGGTGCGCCAAACCCGCATCCGTGATCTTCACGCCCGACAGGTGGAGCCACAGGCCCTTCAGGCCCTTGAGGTGCGCCAGGTCTCCATCCGTAGCACCGCGCAGGCGCAGGCCCGGAAGCCCCTTCGACGCGATCTCCCTGGTGAGCGCGGGCATGTCCAAGGGGCCTTCCGGCTCGACGAACCAGGATACGCACCTGGGAATGACAATGGGCTTGGCCGAAGGCGTCCGCCCAATCTCTTGTGCCGGATCGTCGGCCTCGCGGACGATAAACACCCTCAGGGACAGCCTGGAATTGAACGTGCAGCCGCCCGTGGCGGACAACCTGGTGGTGTTGGCGGCCTCGGTGTCCGACGACCTGGTGTTCTTTTCGTCGTCGCCTTTGCAGCCGAACGCTGACATCGCCAGGACTGCCGCCACGACAGCGGCTGCGGCCATCCCCGAGGGACAAGCCTGCCGCATCACGCCCGGAATGGTTTTCCCAACGCTGCCCATACGTGTGCCCCATCTCTGCCGCCCGATCATATCCCGCCCTGCGGCCGGGAGCAACCGATTTCCCCTCCCTACCTTCCTAGTCTAATCCGTGCAATCTGTGTCCAGTCGTTTCCCTTACTTCCAATCCACTGTTCAGCAACCCTTCTGCAGTTATAATGTAGCCAGTCATGACAGACCAGCCCGACAACCAGCCCGCTCCCGTCGGCAAGCCCCGTCGCCGACAGCGATATTCCGGCACCCACCCCCGGTGCTTCGAGCACCGCTA